>UMCI01083297.1_pt1 | contig 55871 bp, 49 predicted proteins | sample 1964211 | NCBI WGS metagenome assembly UMCI01 (sample SAMEA4835966, study PRJEB28245) | human gut metagenome | biome: gut microbiome; material: fecal sample | place: Denmark | collected 2008 | reverse complement strand
CCCCACCCTGTGGAATTCCGCTACCCCGGTGCCCAATGTGACTGTGCCGTCCGGCTACCATTTGTGGAGTTGTGACGAGGACTTTCGCTTTTATTCCTATCGCTATGAGCTGATGTGGAAGGACCAAATTTATGCCGATGTGTCTTACACCCGGCTGGATGAGGAGTCCTACCTGATGCGCTGCCGCTTTGTGAACGATACGGACCTGTCGCAAAACTGTATTTTGAATATTTTCGGCGCACTGGAGTTCCCGGCGCCGGAGCACTGTGCCTTGCAGCTGCCTGAGGATGCCACATTGGTGGATGCCAACGATTATACGCAGTACACCTATGCAAAGCCCCGCCCCTGGGATAATGAGAACCCGGACGGTATGCACAAGGGCGAGTTTGCCGACGGCAACTTTTACCACGCCCACGGTCTGGGTGACCGGTGCGAGAATTACCATGTGGATTTCCTGGGGCTGGAGCCTTTTGGCTGCACTGCCGGGGACAAAGTGGTATACACACTGCCGTCCCTCCGACCGACGGGCGCCACCTTGCTGTTGCGCTATCGCACAGTGACCCCGGGTGCTGCTGCCTTTACCGTCAACGGCGTAGCGGCAGAACTGCCGGAGAGCGACAGTCTGACCTTTGCTGCGCTGCCTTATGACGGCGCAGACACCCTGACCCTGGAGAGCCGGGGTGGCGCCGGTGTGGAGCTGGATGTGCTGGTGCTGTGCCGGCCGGGCACGGAACAGGAAGTCAGCGCCCGCACGGTGCTGCGCGACACCAAGCCTCAAATTGAAGAAGAAAAGGTGCACGGCGCTACCCGCATTACCCTAACTTACAAGGACGCGGAAGGCTGCTATTCCATCTTGACGCACAATCCCAAGACCCGCCGACGGGAACTGGACAGCGGCAGCCTGGAGGACGCGCTGATTAACCGACTGTCTAACGGCGACCCCACTTATGACGACCTAAGGGAGACCTTTTCTCGCTCCTTCCGCCGCAAAAAAAGTGACGAGGGCTACTATTACAATGCGGTGATGCCCTCCATCTTTATTGACCCCCACGCAGAGCATATAGAGTATGCGGTGCTGTCTAAGGGCAAGGTGGAACCCCGCACCACCGAAGAATACGAGCAGCTGTACACCGCCGCCAAGGCGCTGGCCACTCCGGTACAGTTCAATCGGGAGGGACAGAAGTACAGTCTGTCTACCGAGATCTTGCGGGCAACACTCCTGACCAACTTGGTATATCCGGTGTACAAGCACGGCGAGAATGTGGTACATTACACCCCCGGCAAGCGCTGGGACAGCTTTTATACCTGGGACAGTGGCGTGATCGGCACCGGTGTGCTGGAGTTCAGCCCGGAGAAATGCCGCTACATTTTAGAGACTTATTTGTCCCAGCCGGAGAATACGGACTTTGCGTTTCTGCTCCACGGCTCTCTGGTGCCTACCCAGTTTGTGCAGTATTTGGAACTGCTGCACCGCACGGAGGACAAGGCGCCCCTGTTTGCTCTGTATCCGCAGATGAAGCGGTATTATGACTATATCAGCGGCAAGACCCCCGGTTCCACCTGCGGCAAGTTCGGCAACGGCCTGACCACCACTTACGACTACTGGTATTCTTGCAGCGGTATGGACGATTATCCCGCCCAGGTGGCCATGATCGCCCAGGATAAGAAGCAATATATGTGCCCCTGCCTGTCTACTTCCCACACCATTCGGGCCGCCAAGATCATGAAGATGGTGGCTGCCGCCATGGGCAAGGAAGAGGACATTGCCGCTTATGACGCAGACATTCAGCGGATGAGCGACGCTCTGAACCGTTACAGCTGGGACGAAAAGAGCGGCTATTACGCCTACTCCGTCTATGATGATGACAAAAACTATCAAGGCATTTTCACCACCGACGCCGGGGAGAACTACGACAAGGGCATGGACGGTGTGTATCCGCTGTTTGCCGGGGCTGCCCCGGAGGCGCGGCGGGAGCGTCTGCTGGCGCATATTAAGAACCCGGACGAAATGTGGTCCGCTGCCGGCATCAGCGCGGTGGATATGACAGCCTCCTACTATTTTGACGACGGCTACTGGAACGGCAATGTGTGGATGAGCCACCAGTTCTTTATGTGGAAGACCATGTTTGACCTGGGCGAGACGGAATTTGCCTTTGAGATTGCCCGCCGGGCGCTGGATATGTGGAAGGAAGAGACGGACTTTTCTTACAACACCTATGAGTGCTTTGGTATTCAGACCCGCCGCGGCGGTTGGTTCCACAATTTCGGCGGCCTGTCCGCGCCTATCAATGTGTGGGCGGACTGCTACTATCGTCCGGGCACCTTTACCTGTGGGCTGGATGTGTGGACGGACAGTCAGAAGCTGACGGACACCTCTGCGGAGGTCCACTTCCGTTACACCGGCGACAATGGGCAGTATGCCTTTGTGCTTACCCTGTCGGATGCGCACAGCTATCGGCTGACCTTGGATGGGCAAGAACTGGATTACGCTCTGCGCAGTGACGGCTGTATGGAGATTACCCTGCCGGGCACGGTGCGCAGCGGCGTGCTGAAGGCAGAGATGAAATAAAGGAGAACGCAATGGCAGCGAAGTTGTATGGCGCAGACAATGCGCCGCTGAAAATTCAATTTATCACCGATCCGCATTACTACTCCCGCAAGGGGGGCACCGAGGGCAAGGCTTACGAAAAAGCCGAGGCCAAGAGCCAAAAGGTCATTAAGGACAGCGACCTGGTGATCAAAGCCGGGTTCGATTTGCTGTGCGCGGACACTTCCACGGATATTGTGGTGCTGGCCGGCGATACCACCCGGGACGGAGAGCTGGCCTCTCACGCCGAGTTTATTGAAATGCTCCGGGACCTGAAAAAGCGAGGCAAGCGGGTGTATGTGATTACCGCTACCCACGATTATCGGGACGGCGGCGTGGCTGACGGCTATGACGGCGACAAAAAGATTCAGGTGCCGGCGGTGGAGGAACGCCACGATCTGTGGCAGATGTACTATGAGTTCGGCCCCAATGAGGCCATTGCCACCCACCCGGACAGCATGAGCTATGTGGTGCAGCTGGCCCCCGGCTATCGTCTGTTTGCTCTAAATGACGATACCAACTATAAGCCGGAGGGGGAGAGCGGCTCCGGGTACAGCGACGACTGTATGGCCTGGATCCTGGATCAGCTGGAGGACGCTCGCAAAAATGATCAGTTTGTGATCGCCATGACCCATCATCCCATGATCGCCCCCAGTCCTTTTTATGCCATTATCGGCAAGGGGGATATGCAGCGCAATCATGAGACCACCCGGGAGATTTTTGCGGACAACGGACTGCAATGTATGCTCACCGGTCACACCCATATTCACGACATCAGCGTGGTAGAGACCAAAAAGGGCAACACCTTTTATGACATTGCCTGCGGTGCTATGATCGGCTGCCCGCCCACCATGCGCAACATTACGCTGGACCCGGCCCACGCCAAAGTGGATGTGGAGACGGTGACCATTACCGATGTGCCGGGGCTGGACACCGGCGGTAAGCCTTTTGACCAGTATATGCGCACGTTTTTCTTCGGTATGATCTCCGAGCTGCTGGACGCTGCGGCCACGGATATTGACCATTTGGCAGAGATGACAGACGCTTTTTCCGTTCCCGGCGAAAAGGTCAAAAAACTGGGCTGGCTGATTAAACCCATTGCCAAGTGGCTGAACAAGCTGACCTTTAAGAAAGCCTGGCGCCTGTGCAAGAAAGAAAACGGCCTGACCAAGAAAGATATTGCGGACATTGCCGATCATCGGGTGGTGGACTTTATCCTGGAGCTGGTGCAGAACCTGTATTGCGGCGACTCGCCTTACGGTCCGGATACGCGGGAGTACAAGATCTGCTGTGGGTTGCTGAACATGATCGACGCGTTCCTGAACACCATTCACTTCTCCATCGGCAAGGTGCTGAAGGGCGCCACCTCCGTGCGCGGTCTGGTAGAGCCGCTGCTGTGGAATCCGGGTCCCTGCGACGCCAACGCCACGCTACCCCTGTATCCTTTGTACGATGATGAGAACCCGGCGCCGAAAAAGGCAGAAAAGCCCGCCTTTGACGACCCGGTGCGCCCCAGCAAAAAGGGCCCGCTGGTGCTGGCGATCCTGGTGCTGCTGGTGATTTTGGTGCTGGCGATCCTCGTTGGCCTGATCGCTTTGGTGGTATGGGCTGTGGTTGCCATTGTGCACGCTGCCACCACCGGCTGTATTGGTGCGCTGCCTTTCGTTTTTTAATTCTGTAAAATAAAGGTTGCAATCTTAGCCAAAAAATAGTATAATGAACCCGTTATTTTTGTACAGTCCATGAGAAAGGGGTAAAATAATTATGGCAGATGACAAAAAGAAGAAAATTAGCCTTGGCGGTATCGACAACGCCGCTGAGGAAAAGGGCTCTTTTATGAAGACCCTTTGGCAGCTTGTAAAGTTCCTGGTGGTATCCGGATTGGTAACGATCATCCAGCTGGTGCTGGCCAATGTGCTCCCGTTAATTTTTGACGGCGTGACCGCTACGCTGCCCGTTTTCCTGCAGGGTATCTTTGATCCCAATGTGATTTTTGACGCCTCCACCAAAGAGGGCATCGAGCAGGTAGGCAAGTATGTGATCGACGGCACCATTCAGAACGGTTCTGTTGTTGGCGGTGTGGTAACCTGGGGCTATCTGCTTCCGTTCTTCCTGTCCAACCTGATTGCAAACATCTATGGCTTCTATCAGAACAAAAAGACCACCTTTAAGTCTGATGCGCCTTGGTACAGCTTTGCGTTCTATATCGTTTTGATGATCGCGCTGATCCTGTTCTCCACCTGGTTCCAGGGCTGGTTGGTTGGCATTATCGCCAAGATCAACTGGGCTTGGATTCAGCCCCTTGCCAGAACGATTGCCGGTCTGGCTGCCGGCTTTGTGCAGATGGTGGTGCTCTTCCCCATGGAAAAGTTTGTCCTTTTGAAAGAAAAGAAGAAGGACGGCGAGGAAGTTGCCGCAGAGGCTGCTGCCGAGTAATCGCTGCTTTAGCAAAAATGAAAGACCGCTTTCCGTTTTTCGGAGAGCGGCTTTTTCTTGCCTAAAAGTAAGGAGTATGGTATAATCACAGCAGAATGCGGAAATTGTAAGAAAAGCCCATTGGCAGTTGGGATGTGACTATATGGAAAAGAAGAAAAAACTGTGGCAGGTGTTGATCCCTGTTTTGGTGGCACTGGCCGTAATTGTTGCCTTTGCCATCAGCGGCACCATTACCCGCAGGGCAGATGAGAAGAAGCCTACGGCGCCCACCAAGGTGTCTGTGGTTAACCAAACGGAGGATCACACGGAAGAGACCCAGGGCAAGACCCGGGTGCGCTTGGTGGCAGTAGGGGACAACCTGATCCACAATACCCTAATTGCTGCCGGAGAGCAAAAGGACGGCAGCCGGAATTACGACGCCTTTTATCAGGATATTAAGCAGTACATTGAGCCGGCGGATATTGCCGTTATCAATCAGGAGACGGTGCTGGGCGGCAGCAGCTTTGACTACTCCGGCTATCCCTGCTTTAATTCACCATGGGAGATTGGCGACGCCGCCATTGCCGCCGGGTTTGATATTTTTACCTGCGCCACCAATCATACTATGGATATGGGCAGTGCCGGGGTGGAGAAAGAACTGGAATACTTCGGCAAGCATAAAGAGGCGGTGCACCTGGGCACCAACGCCTCTCAGGCGGATTATGACAAGATTACTTATTATGAGAAGAACAATATTACCTTTGCTCTGCTGAATTACACCTACGGCACCAATGGCATTGACTTGCCCAAGGACAAGCCCTGGCTGGTGAATTTGATGGACAAGGACAAGATCCGGAAGGACATTACCGAGGCGCGCAAGCATGCGGATGTGGTGATGGTCTTTCCGCACTGGGGCACGGAGAACAGCCACAAGGTGTCTGATTACCAAAAGGAATATACGAAGCTGTTTTCTGACCTGGGTGTAGATATTGTCATCGGCAGCCACCCGCATGTGCTCCAGCCGGTGGCGTGGGTGACCAACGAAAAGAGCGGCAAAAAAATGCTGGTCTACTACTCCCTGGGTAATTTTATCAGCCACCAGATCAATCTGCCACAACTGTGTGGCGGTATGGCGGAGGTGACGATCGAAAAGGATAATGGAAAGATCAACATCTCCTCTGCTAAATTGGCGCCGGTGGTGTGCCATTACAGCCGGGGCGGTAACGGTTTTGTGTTTTCCGTCTATAAGCTCAGTGATTATACCGACGAGCTGGCCGCCACCCAGGCGCAGAAGGGTGCCACGGTGAAGTATTTTACCGATTTGTCGAAAAAAGTGATTCCAGCCGAATTTTTGGACATATAGCAAACCGTCTGTCTATCCTGTGCATATTGTACAAAAGGCGTGCACAATTCCTGCCGCCAATTACAAGATTTGCCAAAGTTGTCAAAAACCGTTGACAAACCCAGGACAATGTGATTATAATGGCATTGTATTCAGAACGAGGGCGTTCCGTTGATAGCGGAGCGCCCTCATTTTTTATTGCCTTTGGCAGTAAGAAAATTCTGTGCTATCTATCATTTCTTAAGAGAGGAGTATTTGCTATGAGTAAATACACAAAGGAAGACATCATCAAAAGCGCACAGGAAAATAATGTAGAGTTTATCCGCTTGCAGTTTACGGATATGTTCGGCATTATGAAGAATGTGGCCATCACCCTGTCCCAGCTGGAGAAGGCGCTGGACAATGACTGTATGTTTGACGGTTCTTCCATCGACGGCTTTGTTCGCATTGATGAGTCCGATATGTATCTGCACCCGGATTACGACACTTGGACCATCTTCCCCTGGAGAAAGCACCAGAATGCGCAGACCGCTCGACTGATCTGCTCCGTATATAAATCCGATAATGAGACTCCTTTCCTGGGCGACCCCCGCAATGTGCTGCAAAAGGTGATGGACGAGGCTGCCGAGATGGGCTTTGGCTTTAATGTTGGCCCGGAGTGCGAGTTCTTCCTGTTTAAGCTGGACGAGAACGGCAACCCCACCCTGGAGACCGGCGACGAGGGCGGTTACTTTGACCTGAACCCCATCGACCACGGCGAGAACTGCCGTCGGGATATTTGCCTGGCCCTGGAGGATATGGGCTACACCATTGAGGCTTCCCACCACGAAGTGGCCGAGGGACAGCACGAGATCGACTTCCAGTTTGGTGATGTAATGCTCAGTGCCGACCGTGTAATGACCTTTAAGCATGTGGTTAAGACTTACGCTGCCAAGCATGGTCTGCACGCCACCTTTATGCCCAAGCCCATTTATGGTATCAACGGTTCCGGTATGCACACCAACATGAGCCTGTATTATTTGAAGGACGGCAAGAACGCTTTTGATGACCCCAACGGCGAGATGGGCCTGTCCGAGACTGCTTATAATTTCATTGCCGGTATTATGGCCCATATTCGCGGCATTGCAGCGTTCTCCAACCCCACCGTGAACTCTTACAAGCGTTTGGTACCCGGCTATGAGGCACCGTCTTACCTGGTATGGTCCGCTTCCAACCGCTCCTGCCTGGTGCGTATTCCTGCCGCTCGCGGCAAGGGCACTCGCGTAGAACTGCGCTGCCCGGATCCCGCCTGCAACCCCTATTTGGAGATGGCTTTGTGCCTGGCTGCCGGTCTGGACGGCATTAAGAAAAAGATGACCCCCGCTTCTCCCATTGACTACAATGTGTTCGGTCTGTCCGACGAGGAGCTGAAAGCCGCCGGCATTGATTGTCTGCCCGGCAGCCTGAAAGAGGCTATTGAAGCCGCTAAGGCAGATCCGTTTATTAAGGAAACCCTGGGTGACCATGTGTTCAATAACTATATTGAAGGCAAGGAGAATGAATGGGACGAGTACCGCACCAAGGTCTCTCAGTGGGAGATCGACAAGTACATGGTACTGTATTGATTTTGCCCTCTCTTACGGTCGGCACTGTCTTTTGACAGGGTCGGTCATTTGCCGGCGCCGGGCCATTGGCGCGGTGTCGGCATTCTTTAGCACAATGGAGTGCTCGAACTTCTGTTTTCGAGCGCTCTTTTTTTATTTCCATTTTTAAGCTTTTTTTGATGAAAAGGAGGATTTTATGGGGCTTGAAACAATCATGGAAACGGTGAACAGCGAGCTGTTCGGCGTGTGGTTCTTGATCGGCGCAGTGCTGGTTTTCTTTATGCAGTGCGGCTTTGCTATGGTAGAGACCGGCTTTACCAGAGCCAAGAACGCCGGCAATATTATTATGAAAAACCTGATGGACTTTTGTATCGGCACGGTGATGTTCATTCTGTTGGGCTACGGGCTGATGTGCGGTCAGGACTATATTGCCGGGGTGATCGGTCTGCCCAACCTGGGCATTTTCACCCACTATAATGATTTCAATTGGTCCAACTTTGTATTTAACCTGGTGTTCTGTGCCACGGCGGCCACCATTGTGTCCGGCGCTATGGCAGAGCGTACCAAGTTTTCTGCCTACTGCATTTACTCAGCAGTGATCTCCGCCGTGGTGTATCCCATCGAGGCAGGCTGGGTCTGGAATGTGGACGGCAACGGCTGGCTGCAAAAGCTGGGCTTCCACGATTACGCCGGATCCTGCGCCATTCACATGGTGGGCGGTATCGCAGCACTGATCGGCGCCATCTTTCTCGGTCCCCGGATCGGTAAGTACCATACGGACGAAAAAACCGGCAAAAAGACACCCAAAGCCATTCCCGGTCACTCCCTGACTCTGGGCGCGCTGGGCGTGTTTATCCTGTGGTTTGCCTGGTACGGCTTTAACGGCGCGGCGGCTACCGATGTACCCACTTTGGCGTCTATCCTGGTGACCACCACCGTATCGCCGGCTGTGGCCACTTGCACCACCATGCTCTTTACTTGGATCAAGGACGGCAAGCCGGATGTGTCCATGTCTCTGAACGGCTCTTTGGCCGGGCTGGTGGCTGTGACCGCCTCCTGTGATGTAACGGACGCTTTGGGCTCCGGGATCATCGGCGCTGTGGCCGGTATTCTGGTGGTGCTGGTTGTGGAGCTGCTGGATAAGAAATTGCATATTGACGACCCGGTAGGCGCTGTGGCTGTGCACATGGCCAACGGTATTTGGGGCACGCTGGCCGTAGGCCTGTTTGCCACGGACAAAGCACCGGGCTATGCAGTGTCCGGCCTGACCCATATGGGCCTGTTCTACGGCGGCGGGCTGCACCTGCTGGGTACCCAGTTAATCGGGTTTGCGGCTGTGGCCGGTTGGGCGGCAGTGACCCTGACCATCACTTTCTTTATTCTGAACAAGACCGTGGGTCTGCGGGTCAGCGCGGAAGAAGAGATCAAGGGGCTGGATGCCACCGAGCACAACCTGCCCTCCGCCTATGCGGACTTTATGCCCGTCGGCGGCTTTGCTGCCGTGCCGGTAACGGAAAGCGGCTTGCCGGCTGCACCGGTAGAAAAGGCTGTTCCGGTAGAGACTTATACCACCAAACCGGACGCGAAGCTCAGCGAAGTGGTGATGCTCTTTAACCCGGCCAAGCTGGAACGGGTGAAGGACGCCATGAACGCGGTGGGCGTTACCGGTATGACCGTGACCAATGTAATGGGCTGCGGTACTCAGAAGGGTCATGTGCGCAAGTACCGCGGTGTGGAGATCGAGGAGCTGAACTTGAACCCCAAGATGAAGCTGGAAATGGTGATCTCCGCCGTGCCGGTGGAAACGGTGATCGCCGCTGCCAGAGAGGCGCTATATACCGGCAATATCGGTGATGGTAAGATTTTTGTTTATGATGTGGAGGACGCAGTAAAGGTGCGCACCGGCGCACGGGGCTATGACGCTCTCCAGGGCACGGACGACTGATCGTCCCTACCTATCGCGGCTTTGCCATTACGCGGTGGCAAAGCCGCTTTTTTGTACAAAAGAACCAAAAGTGAGTGGTAATTCACAGAAAAGAGTGAAATTCTTTGTGAAATTCACTATAATTATGCTGATTTTGTGTTGTAGATTTTTATAGTGGACGCATTGACGGGTAATCGACAGTGTTGTACAATAAAGTATAGGTTTTTTTGAAGAAATACAGATACAGGAGTGATGAATATGCTGCGAGAGGGCGAAGTGCGCATCCCCTCCGGCTGCGCCATTGCCGCCATTATTGACCGCAAGGGTGAGCCGATCAATGGGTCGGAGATTATCCAGTCCATTGCCTTGATGCACGACCGTTCCAACGGCTTGGGCGGCGGTTTTGCTGCCTATGGCATTTATCCCGATCACAAGACGGATATTGCTTTCCATGTGTTTTACCAGTCGGTACAGGCACGAGGCGCTTGCGAGGAGTTTTTGTTCAAGCATTTTAATGTGGATGTTTCCGAACGCATTCCCACCAAGAAGATCGCGTCCATAGAGAATGGACCGGACATTTGGCGGTATTTTGCCAAGCCCAATAAGGTGCGGATGAAAGAGGCCCGTCTGGACGAGGACGAATATACCGCCCAGTGCGTGATCCATGTGAACAACGAGATTGACGGCGCTTTTATTTTTTCCAGCGGCAAGAATATGGGCTGCTTTAAGGCTGTGGGCTATCCGGAGGATGTGGGCGAGTTCTACATGCTGGATCAGTATGATGCCTATTTGTGGACAGCACATGGTCGCTTTCCTACCAACACCCCCGGCTGGTGGGGCGGGGCACACCCCTTTAATCTGCTGGACTGGTCTGTGGTGCATAACGGCGAGATTTCGTCCTATGACGCCAACCGTCGGTATATTGAGCAGTTTGGTTATGTGTGTACCATGCAGACGGATACGGAAGTGATTACTTATCTGTTTGACCACCTGATCCGTCACCATCAGCTGCCCATTGATGTGGCAGCCGATGTGCTTACGGCCCCGGAGTGGGACGAGATTGACCGTATGGACCCGGAGCGGAAAGAATATTTTACCAACCTGCGCTCGATTTATAATGGCGCCTTGGTGAATGGGCCGTTCTCTGTGATCCTTGGCTCCAACAAGGGGCTGCTGGCCATCAACGACCGGCTGAAATTGCGATCCCTGACTGCGGCTACCAAGGGCAATCGGGCGTATTTCGCTTCAGAGGAGTCCGCCATTCGTGTGATCTGCCCCCACCCGGAAAAAGTGTGGTCCGTCAGCGGTGCGGAGCCGGTATTTATCCCACTGGAACTGGCAAAGGAGGAAGACGATGATTAATTATATTCCCCGCCGGTTCACCATTGTGCGGGACCGGGAACTTTGCATTGATTGCGGCTGCTGTGTGCGTCAGTGCTCCAACGAGTGCCATAGTTTTGGATCGGACGGCAAAACCGTGGTGTCCCATTCTCAGGATTGCGTGGCCTGCCATCGGTGCGTGGATCTGTGCCCCACCGGCGCCCTTCGGATCGAAAAATATGTGTGCGACTATCGGGACAATGCCAACTGGACCCCGCGCTATCAGCAAGAGATCTGCCGCCAGGCAAATACCGGCGGCGTGCTGCTGTCCGCTATGGGCAACCCGCAGCCGTATCCCATTTATTGGGACAAAATTTTGCTCAATGCCTCCCAGGTGACCAACCCCTCTATTGACCCTTTGCGGGAGCCCATGGAAATCCGTACCATTCTGGGTCGTAAACCGGATCGGCTGCAGGTGGAGCGCAAGGGCAAGTCCGTGACCAAAATGCCGCCGCAGGTGATGTTGGAGACGCCCATTATGTTCTCTGCCATGAGCTTTGGCTCCATCAGCCTGAATGCCCAAAAATCTCTGGCCATGGCTGCCAAGAATATGGGCACGCTGTTTAATACCGGTGAGGGCGGTTTGCACCCGGACCTGGCGTCTTACGGCGAATGTGCCGTGGTACAGGTGGCCTCCGGCCGCTTCGGTGTGCATAAGGATTATTTGAATAACTCCAAGTTTGTAGAAATTAAGATCGGTCAGGGGGCCAAGCCGGGGATCGGCGGCCATCTGCCCGGTGAAAAAGTGAATGTGGAGGTCAGCAATGCGCGTATGATCCCGGTGGGATCGGACGCCATTTCACCTGCTCCGCATCATGATATTTATTCCATTGAGGATCTGCGCCAGCTGATCTGGTCGCTGAAGCAGGCCACGGATAACAAAAAGCCCATTTCCGTTAAGATTGCAGCGGTACATAACATTGCAGCCATCGCATCCGGCGTGGCTCGTGCCGGTGCGGATATTGTGGTAATCGACGGTTTTCGCGGCGGCACCGGCGCAGCGCCCACCCGCATACGCGACAATGTGGGTATTCCCATTGAGCTGGCGCTGGCAGCTGCGGACCAGCGGCTGCGGGACGAGGGCATTCGTTCCACCGTGTCTTTGGTGGCTGCCGGTTCTTTCCGCTGCTCCTCTGATGTGATCAAGGCGATTGCTCTGGGTGCGGATGCGGTGTATATCGCCTCTGCGCCGCTGATCGCCATGGGCTGCCATATGTGCCAAACCTGCAACACCGGTAAGTGCAACTGGGGCATTGCCACCCAGCGACCGGATCTGACCCGGCGACTGAATCCGGAGATCGCTCATCAGCGGGTGGAAAACCTGCTCTCCGCCTGGAACCATGAGATGAAAGAGATCATGGGCGGCATGGGCATCAACTCTGTAGACTCCCTGCGCGGCAATAGACTGATGCTCCGTGGTATTGGTCTGACTGATCGGGAACTGCAAATTTTGGGCATTAAGCACGCCGGGGAATAAGGAGGACAGTGAGATGAAAAAAGTATTTGCACGAGAGGAACTTTGCGTCAACTGCCACCTGTGTGAAGTCTATTGCAAAACGGCACATTCAGCCTCCGGCGATGTGCTGACAGCCAATAAATATGAGAATCCGGCGCCCATCAGCCGGGTAAAGGTGTACGGCGACCGTGTAGCCTCCGTGGCGGTGAACTGCCGTCATTGCGATGACCCGGCCTGTGTGAAGGCATGCATTACCGGCGCTATGCACAAAGACAAAAAGACCGGCATTGTGTCCGTAGACCCGGACAAGTGCATCGGCTGTATGACCTGCCTGGCGGTGTGCCCCATCGGGTGTATTCAGCCCGGCAATATTGCCTACAAGTGCGACCTGTGCGGCGGGGAAGAACCGGCGTGCGTTAAGGGTTGCCCCAATCGAGCCTTGGTTTGGGTAGAAGCGGGAGGTGCTGCCAAGTGAAGTATGTGATCATCGGTGCCTCTGCCGCCGGACTGGCTGCGGCGGAGCAAATTCGCAAGACGGACCCGGCAGGCGTGGTTACCCTGCTGACTCGGGAGACGGATCTGCCGTACTCTCGTCCGTCTATCAGTTATTACTTAAAAGGCCTGGTGCGGCGGGGTCAAATGCGCTTGCGCACCCCGGCTTACTATAAAGAGCAAAAAATAGAGATCGTCACCGACGTAGAGGTGACCGCCATTGATCGGGCGAAAAAGACCGTTAAGTGCGGGCGCAAGGTGTATAGCTATGATAAGCTGTGCCTGTGCACCGGCTCCGTGCCCTTTGTGCCGCCGATGCAGAATGTAAGCGGCAAGCGCAATGTATGCGGCTTTTTGACCGCGGCAGATGCCCAGACTGTGCACGATCTGGCAAGTGCGAACACCCGCGCCGTGGTGATCGGTGCCGGGCTGATCGGTATGAAGGCCGCCGAAGGCTTGAGCAAAATTTGCAAAAGCGTAGATGTGGTGGAGCTGTCCGGTCGGGTATTGCCCTCTATTTTAGATGAAAAGAGCGCCAAGCTGGTGCGCCGCCATTTAGAACACCACGGTCTGCGCTTCCACCTGGGTCAAACGGTGACCCGGGCCAAGTGCAGCGGCAAGACGGTGCAGCGGGTGGTGCTGCAAAACGGCAAGGAACTGCCCTGCGATCTGCTGGTGGTGGCAGTTGGCGTGCGCCCGGCCACGGCACTGGCTGAGGCGGCGGGTCTGACAGTGGAGCGGGGGATTATCACCGATCCGGCCACCATGCAGACCTCGGACCCGGATATTTACGCCGCTGGGGATTGCGCCGTGTCTGTGGACATGTTGGACGGCAGTAAGAAAATCTTGGCTCTGTGGCCCAATGCAGTGGCGCAAGGGCGTGCCGCAGGCAGCCAAATGGCCGGCGGCGACCTGACCGTCGGCGGTACCTATGCGGTGAACGCTATTGATTTTTACGGTCTGCGCATTTGCACCTGTGGGCTGATCAACGCGAAGGGAGACGGCTATACGGACCGTGTGGCTGCCGCAGACGATACCTACAAGCGCCTGGTGTTCCGGGATGGTAAGCTGGTGGGCTATGTGCTCATCAACGCCAGCGAGAACGCCGGAATCTATACATCTTTGATCTCCGGCGGTGTGCCGTTGGAGGGCTTGCAAGGGGATTTGATGGATAGTCCCAATCTGTTCTGGTTCCCCAAGGAGACCCGGATCACCAAGTTGAGAGGAGGCGTGCAGCTGTGAGTATTGAGGCAGGACTGTGCAAGTATGCAGAGCTGAACGACAAAATTAAGCAGGAGCTGCGCACCAAGAAAAAGGTAACGGTCACAGCGGTGAACGGTCAGCGCTATATCGGCTGCGCCCTGGACGCAGGCAAAACCATTCAGGTGCACGGCACCCCGGGCAATGATATGGCTTGCTACTTAAATGGTGGCAAGGTAGAGGTGTTTGGCAACTGCCAGGACGCAGTGGGCAACACGATGAACGGCGGCGAGATCGTCATTCACGGCCACGCCGGCGACGCTATGGGCTATGGTATGCGGGACGGCCAGATCTTTGTAGAGACCAATGTGGCCTGCCGCGGCGGGATCCATATGAAGGAGTTTGAACAGATGAAGCCGGTGCTGGTGATCGGTCGCAATGCCGGTTCCTTCTTGGGCGAGTATATGGCCGGGGGCACCATTGTGCTGCTGGGGCTGGGTATGAAGCGAGGCGAAAAGCTGTTTGGCACCCACTGCGCCTCCGGTATGCACGGGGGCAAGATCTTTGTGCGGGGCAGCTTCCCCAAGGAGAACATCAGCCCGAACATTAAAGTGACGGCCTTAACGGACGCGGACCGGCAGGAATTGGAGGGGTATTTGAAAAAATACTGCAAGTATTTTGGCGTTTCCATGGACGAGATCATGAAAAAACCGTTCAAAAAGTTGGCTCCCGCCACCTCCAGACCTTACGCAAACCTTTACACGCCCAACTAATGGTATTATAATAGAGAAAAGAGCGACAACCACACGGGATAGGAGAGAGCGATGTTCGATAGTTTGCACGAGGAATGCGGTGTTTTCGGCGTATTTGAAAATCAGACCACCACGGTGGCCCAGACGGCGTATCTGGCTCTGTTTGCCTTGCAGCACAGAGGACAGGAGAGTTGCGGCATTGCCGTGAATGACGACGGCGTGTTTCGCCACCATCGGGGCGACGGACTGGTGCCGGATGTGTTCAGCAAGGAGCAGCTGGCTGCCCTGGGTACAGGTAATATGGCCATCGGTCATGTGCGCTACTCCACCACCGGCGGCAAAAACGCCAACAATATTCAGCCCCTGGTCATTCGCCATATTAAGGGTAATTTGGCGGTGGCACATAACGGCAATTTGGTAAATGCCCCGGAGCTGCGCCGCCAGTTTGAGCTGAAGGGTGCCATTTTTCACGGCACATCGGACACCGAGTCCATTGCCTATTCTATTGTAGAGGAGCGCCTGCACAGTAAGAGCACGGAAGAGGCCATCGAAAAAATCATGCCCCGGCTGCAAGGGGCATTCTCTTGCGTGGTGATGACTGCCACCAAACTCATTGCGTTTCGCGACCCCAATGGCTTTCGGCCTCTTTGCCTGGGTAAGACTGCGGACGATGCTTATGTGGTGGCGTCGGAGAGTTGTGCGCTGGATTCCATCGGCGCTCACTTTGTGCGGGATATTGCTCCCGGCGAGATCGTTGTGATCAGCAAGGAAGGCGTGCGCTCCATTACCACCCATTGCGGCGGACCACGCCATATTTGTGTGTTTGAGTACATCTATTTTGCTCGGCCGGACAGTGTGATTGAGGGCGTGTCTGTGCAGCACGCCAGAATGCGGGCCGGTGCGTACCTGGCGAAGGAGCACCCGGTAGACGCGGATATTGTCATCGGCGTGCCGGACAGTGGCCTGGACGCCGCCTTGGGCTATGCCCAGGAGAGCGGCATTCCTTACGGTATTGGATTTATCAAGAACCGCTATATCGGCCGCAGCTTTATTCAGCCTACCCAAGGTCAGCGTGAGGACGCGGTGAAGATCAAGCTGAATGTACTGCGAGAGAATATCAAGGGCAAGCGGGTGGTGATGATCGACGACTCTATCGTTCGCGGCACCACCAGTGCTCGGATTGTCAGCCTGCTGCGAGAGGCCGGCGCCACCGAGGTGCATATGCGGGTTTCTGCCCCTCCGTTTCGGCATCCTTGCTTCTTTGGAACGGACATTGATAGCGAAGAGAACCTGATTGCATGCAAATTTCACGAAATTTCTGAAATTTCTTGCCAATTAGGGGTTGACAGCTTGGGGTATCTTAGTGTAAAATCTACTCACGAACTTGCGAAGGAGTCCGGATTCGATTTTTGCGACGGTTGCTTCACCGGCCATTATCCCATCCCCACCCCGAAGCAGCAGTCCAAGGATAAGTTTGAGGAAAAGCTGAATCAGTTCTCCTCTTACTACCAGGTCTTGGATTAAAAGTGAATAAGCGGACGCACCTAGCGCCCGCTGTATATGGAGAGTTGTCCGAGCTGGCCGAAGGAGCACGATTGGAAATCGTGTAACATCTAAACGGGTGTTCGAGGGTTCGAATCCCTTGCTCTCCGCCAAAAAAAGCCCCGAATGGCGCGTGATTACGCGAAATTCGGGGCTTTCTTTTTTGCTTTTTTCTGTTGTGCACTTGTGGCAATTTGTGTGCTAATGTTGGTATTTGACGGCATTTTTGTCTTACTTTTGTCTTACCTGTTCCACAAGAAATAAGCGTTTAATTGTTCAGCGTATCTGTTTATGGCTACTTTGGATTTGCGCACCTCCGCCGTCTGCCGCCAGCTGGACGGCAAGACCTTTTTGGTGGAAGAGGCAAAAGCAGGCGAGAACCTGCCGCCTATGCACCCTTTCTGCCGCAGTATTACCGTGCCGATGACCAATAACCGCCCCGGCACCCGCTGGGCCAGGGATCCGGTAACCGGCAAGTCCATGACCGTACCGGCAGATATGACCTATAGCCAGTGGTATGAAAAGTATGTGGAGAAGAGAGACCTGGGCTTGACTGAAGAGGAAGAATACGCAATCAACAGCTGGGTGTCCAGTGATTTATACCCGATTAACGAGAAGCTGCGGCAGGGTATAGAGTTGACAAACGAGGGAAAAAAGGCTATAACTAACTTAGATCATGCGCTCGGGTAATTTCCAAGACACAATGGTCTGGTGAAGCGTTCTTGGGCTATATCTGATCCGGAAGATGTAAGGAGATTTGTGGAAACCCATGCAGTCGGCAACACGGTTGTTTGCGATGCGTACATAGCCACAACCTGCGGAAAGACCTATAACCCGGACGCAGAAGTGCAAATCTATATTCCGCAATGCAAAAATGGACGAGATATTCAATCCTTCAATACAGGCGAGCAAGAGATATTGTATCCGCGTGGTAGTAGCTTTGTGGTATCCAAAGTTATTCAAAATGAGTCCATATTAAAAATCTTTTTACTGGAAAGGTAGTGAATAATGGTGAAAGAGAAGAAGTTGTTTACTGCTCCACGCTGGAACGATCCACCTGTAGCAAGAGTGACAGGGCACGAAGAGATTAGTGAAGAAGAATTCAAAAGAATACTGCAAGAAGCCATTGACGAATTTTATGGCGGAAAATGTCCGGAGGAATGGCTGGACGCGATGAAGTAAGAGCGATACACATATCAAATCAAGCAGAGCTGCAATGCAGCCCTGCTCTTTTTATGCCCATTTACAGGCAATGCCTGTGGGAATATATCATTTAACGAACCGGCAGCGTACGGTTTGGGAAAGGAGTCAGCAATGACAAAACAGTATGCCGAGACCGGCACCAATGAGAAGCGCAGCCAAGTGTGCGCACGCTTGCCGCTGCAAATCCAGTTGTTTGCCGAAGAATCCGGCGAAGCAGAAGCAGATACCGACACAGAGGGTGCAGCGGGCAGCACCGGCGCCGGTCTCTGTGATTGCCGCTATGGTGAAAAGAGCAGCCGATTGCATTTTGGTTCTTGCAAAGCGTTCATTTCCGTTGCCCGGATGATTGTTTGAAAACCGGGCTTTTCTGTTTGTCAGAGCATAAAATATTGTTGCTCCGTTGTATGATGACGGATTTTGGCTGAAAATTGCATTTTTTCAAAAAAGTTAGTGGTCGGTATTGACAAATGTTGTTCTTTTGTAGCATAATAGCTGAGAGGAGGAGTGAAAATGGTAATAGAAGAGACGCGGGATTTAGCCGAAACTGCGGATTGTGTAGTGATCGAAGCCATTTTAGTGGATGACGGATTGCGTTACAAACAGCTTTCCGTCGGCATCAAAGACGAAAGCGGTGACATTATTCGTATCGTCCCCATTTCAACCGTTCTGATCTAGTAAAGAAGCCGAGCAGTGTGAAACTGCTCGGCTATCTTTATTGCAAAAAGATGTTTTACAGTACTAAACTGCGGTTCCTTTTGTACATTGCGTTATTTGACGGTGAAGAAGCTGCCGTACTCCGGGTCGCTGCGCATGGAGTAGGTGTCGGTAGGACTGACGATAATATGATCCAGCAGCTGCACATGAATGGAACGCAGAATGGAAAGCAGACGAATGGTGAATTCCAGATCCTGCGCAGAGGGTTGGGCCTTGCCGCCGGGATGGTTGTGTGCCAGCATAACAGCGCTGGCGTTGTCTCGCAGAATATGTTCCATCAAAGTGCGCTGATCCACAGCGGCCAGGTTGACGCTGCCGCTGCCTACGGCGTGGGTTTGCAAGATTTTGGCACTGCCGTCCAGAGTGACCAAGTACACCTGCTCGGCGGTTTTGTCCCGTAACAGATTGGCAAAGTAGGCGCAGGACTGGGTGGCATCTGTCAGGTGCTTGACCGGTTTGTTTTGATTCTGACGGATCCGCCGGTTCAGATCCCGTACCAGCAGAATTTGTACGGCGGTCTGTTCGCCGACGCCCGGCACTTGTTGCAGATCTGCTGCGCCGGCGGCAAACACCTGCTCCAGCGAGCCGAAGCGGTTAATGAGCGCATAGGCAATGGGCTTTACATCTTTGCGGGGAATGCTGATGGACAGCAGCAATTCCAGCAACTGGTGGTCCGGCATAGCGTCGCCGCCGCCTTGCAGATAAGCGGCACGCATACGGGCTCGGTGCCCATCCCTGCTGATTTCCATTCATATCCCTCCTGACCCTGAAAGCAAAAAAGGCGTGCCTCCGCATTTGCGGAGAACACGCTTTTGTGTTCTACTGTATATTATACAAGAAAATGTGGCATTTGTAAAGACGATTACTTACCCGGTGCGTCGCTGCGGCCCACCAGGTAATCCAGGGTCACATCATAGTGATCTGCCAGTTTGCAAAGGGCTGCCAGGGGGATCTCCCGCTGGCCGTTTTCATACATGGAATAGGTGCTTTGACCCACATTCAGCAAGGCTGCCATTTGCCGCTGCGTTTCGTCCCGGTCCTCTCGTAAATCCTTTAGCCGCACGGCAAATTACCTCCTTGGTACTCAGTATAGCTATTGTACAAAATCCGCTGAACGACATTTGTAATTATCACGAATTGTGATACTTTTTGTGACGAACTTTGACCTTTTGTGACAATATTGTCATTTTATAAAAATAGATTGACTTTCCGGGTCTATCCGTGTATTATTGTATCAACGAACTGTACTACGCACCATAATACGGTGAGAACGGCGAATCTTTCGCATATCTTTAGATTTTGTTGCGTTTCTTTTTAGGTTTTTATGATTAAATAATGGCAAGACGATTTGTTAAGTAGGTGAACAAAATGAAAAATGTACTTGAATTACTGGAACGCACTGCGGCGTGTTTGCCAAGGCAGACCGCCTTTGCAGATCAGCAGTGCAGCTATGACTACCAAACGGTGGTGAACATTGCCGAATCCGTGGGCAGTGCGCTGGTCGCGAATGGAGACCGGAATTGCCCGGTGGCGGTGCTGATGGAGCGGGGCGCACCCTGTTTGGTGACCCTGATGGGGGTGCTGTACAGCGGCAACTTCTATGTGGTGCTGGACCCGGAAATGCCCGCCGAGCGGGTGAATAAGATTTTGCACACCTTGCAGCCTACGGCACTGATCTGTGACGAGGCCCACAAGGATGACCCGGCCGGACTGGATTATGACGGCAAGGTGTATAGTGCAGAAGCGCTGGCGGCCGGTCAGGCACAGCCGGAGCTTTTGCAAACGGTGCGCCGCCGTATGATCGACACGGATCCGGCCTATGCCATTTTTACCTCCGGCTCCACCGGCAACCCCAAGGGCGTGGTGGTGAACCATCGCAGCGTGCTGGCGTATTCCGCTTGGGCGGCCGATACCTTTGGCATCAGCGAAAAGACGATTTTTGGCAACCAAACGCCCTTTTATTTCAGTATGTCGGTGACGGATATTTACGCTACGATTCGTACCGGAGCGCAGTTACATGTGATCCCCAAGTCGTATTTCTCTTTCCCGGCTCTGCTGATCCGCTACCTGAATGAGCGGCAGGTAAACACCATTTATTGGGTGCCCTCCGCCCTGTCCATTGTGGCCAACTTAAAGGTGCTGGACTTTATGATGGCGGAGCATATTGAAAAGGTGCTGTTTGCCGGTGAGGTCATGCCTGCCAAACAGCTGAATTACTGGCGCAGCAAGTATCCGAACGCCCTGTTTGCCAACCTGTTTGGCCCGACGGAAACCACGGATATTTGCACCTACTACATTGTGGATCGGGAGATCAAAGACACGGAGAGCGTGCCCATCGGCATTGCCTGTGACAATTGCGACAGCTTTGTGGTTACCGAGGACGGGCGGTTGGCCGGAATCGGCGAGGAGGGCGAACTGTACGCCAGAGGTTCGTTCCTGGCTATGGGCTACTATAACGACCCGGACAAAACGGCGGCTGCCTTTGTGCAAAATCCGCTGCAAAGTCACTATCCGGAGCGTGTGTATAAAACCGGCGATCTGGTGCGGTGGAATGAACGGGGCGAGTTGATTTATCTTTCTCGTCGGGATTTCCAAATTAAGCACATGGGCTACCGGATCGAACTGGGCGAGATTGAGGCGGCTGCCACGGCTCAACCGGGGGTGGATGTGTCCGTGTGTTTGTACGACCAGGCGGCGGATCAACTGATTTTGATCTATGTAGGTGCTAAGGCGGAGCAGGAGACCGTGCGGCAGGCATTGCAGGCAGCGCTGCCTGCATATATGCTGCCGGCCAAGGTCATTCAGGCCAAGACCATTCCCTACAACCAAAACGGCAAAACCGACCGTAAGGCACTGGCTGCCGCATACTTTAACAAGGCTGACTAAAGTCCATTCAAAAATTTATATATAATGAAAAAGGAGAACTAAAAATGGAAGAATTGCTTGAAATCTTGGAAGAAATGAAACCCGGCGTAGACTTTAAGTCTGAGAAGCACTTGATTGATGACAAGGTGTTTGATTCCCTGGCGATTATGGCGCTGGTGGCAAAACTCAGCGACGAATTTGATGTGGAAATCACGCCGCTGATGATCGTGCCGGAGAACTTTCAGTCCGCCCAGGCTATGTGGCAGATGATTGAAAAATTGCAGGACGAATAAAAATTATACATAAGGTAAGCAAGTTATGTCATTTACATCTGTTACTTACTTTCTTTTTGTAGGGATCAGCCTGCTGATTTATACCATTGTGCCCAAGCGGGCCAAATGGTGCGTGTTGCTGGGTGCCAGCGCCGTTTACTATGTGATGGCAGCGGGGCTGCGTACGCTGTGGCTGGTGGCGGCCATTCTTATCGTATACGGCGGCGGGCTGCTGCTAGGCCACCTGAATGATCAGGGCAAAGCCCGGCGCAAGGCAGCTGCCGACAAAGAGGAAAAGAAACAAATTCGCAAAAAATATGACGCCAAGAAGCGCGCGGTGGTTACCGTGGCGGTACTGGGCGTCTTTGGGTTGTTAATAGCCTTAAAATATGTAAATTTCCTGGGAGAGAGCGCCTACGGCATTGCCGGGCTGTTTGGCAGCGAGAGCGCCTATCAGCCGGTGCAAATTCTGCTGCCCCTGGGTATTTCTTACTATACCCTGTGTGCGGTCAGCTATGTGGTGGATGTGTACAGAGGTAAGTACAAGCCGGAGCGTAACTTCTTCAAACTGGCGCTGTTTCTCAGCTTTTTCCCCCAAATGACGGAGGGTCCTATCGGCAAGTATGAGATCATGATGCCCCGGTTGGTGGAGGGCCACAGTTTTGACTTTGAGCGAGACGCCCAAGCGGTGATGCGCATCTTTTGGGGTATGTTTAAGAAGATGGTCATTGCCGACCGAGCCAACCTGTTTGTTACCGGTGTGTTTGACAACGGCGACCAGGCCGGGTCTATGGTGCTGTTGGGCACCCTGCTTTATACTGTGCAGATCTACTGTGAATTCTCTGGCTGTATGGATATTGTGTGCGCCACCGGCCAGCTGTTTGGGGTGGAGATGCAAGAGAACTTCCGTCGCCCTATTTTCTCCAAAACCATCAACGAATTTTGGCAGCGGTGGCACATTACCCTGGGCGCGTGGATCAAGGAGTATGTGTTCTTCTCCGTGTCTCTGTCCAAGGGGCTGATGAATTTAAGTAAGCATACCAGAAAGAAATTAAACGATTATTTTGCCAACCTGGTGCCCATGACCTTTGCGCTGTTTTGTGTGTGGTTCTTTAACGGCATTTGGCACGGCGCCAGTTGGAAGTATGTACTCTACGGGCTGTATTATTACATCTTAATGATGATCGGTATGTACCTGCGCCCGGTGTCGGACAAGCTGCTGCACGCACTGCATATTGCGCCGGAGAGTAAGGGCTTTGCCCTGTTCCAGATGGTGCGTACTTTCCTGATCGTCAATGTGGGCATGATGCTGTTCCGCTGCCACACGATTTCCCAGTGGGGCCAGAGCCTGGCGCGTATCTTTACGGATTTTGACGGCGCTTGCTTAACCAACGGCACGGTGCTGTCCCTGGGTAACGACTGGCAGGACTTTTTGATTATGGGTATCGGCGTGCTGGTGGTAGGCATTGTGGAAGTGCTGCAAGAGAAGGGCCATACCATTCGTTCAGAGCTGGCTCGCCGTCCGGTAGTGCTGCGATATGCGGTGTTCTTGGCGCTGATTTTAGGCGTGATCGTCTTTGGTGCCTACGGTACCGGCTATGAAACGGTAGCGCCTATTTACGGTCAATTCTAAGGAGGGGTGCATGATGACTGCAAAGACTAAGTTGATATTGAAAAATTGCACCCGCCTGGTGTCCTTTATTTTGATTTTGCTGCTTTTGCTCTACGGTGTTTCCTTTCTATTAGAGCCGAAGAACAATGATGACGCAGCCGGGTTCGTGAACCCCAACGCCAGCGGCTATCTGTCGCTGGAGAAGGACACGCTGGATGTGTTTATTGTAGGCAACAGTGATGCTTACAGCGGCTTTTCGCCTATGGAAATGTGGAAAAACTACGGCTTTACCTCTTATATCAGCGGTACCGGTAAGCAGCTGATCGGCGAGTCTGTTCGCGCGGTGGAGGAGTGCCTGAAAACCCAAAAGCCCAAGGTGGTGATCCTGGAAACGGATCAGCTGTATACCAACTCCAACTCTGCTCAAGTGATTGCCCGGGATGCGCGTAAGCAGATACTCAACCAGTTCAGCGTGCTGGAGTACCACGATCGATGGAAGCAGTTTGACCCCAAGACGGCGGTTAAGCGCAAGTCCTACTCTGCCCGCTTTGCCTCCAAGGGGCAGTTTGTGTCCGGTGCCAAGGTGCCGTATCGGGGCAAGGAATATATCAAAAAGACCAAAAAGCGAGACCAGATCAATCCGCTGTTTGTACGCAAGCTGGATGAGCTGAATGCGCTGTGCAAAAAGAACGGCGCCCAGCTGATTTTGGTGCAGGTGCCGTCCCAAACCACCTGGACCTATGCCCGCCACAATGCGGTGAATGATTATGCCAAGAAAAACGGCATTCCGTTCCTGGATTTGGATCTGAAACGCAAGGAGATCGGCTTTAGCTGGAAAACGGACAGCCGGGACGCCGGCAACCACCTGAACTGCTACGGCGCCAAAAAAGTATCGCTCTATGTGGGGCAGTACATTAAGAACCATGTGCAGTTGGAGGATAAGCGCCAAAATGCAGCCTACGCCGGGTGGAACGATGACTACACCACCTACATCAAGCACCTGAAAGAGGGCGGCGATGTGGAAAAGCGCAAAGGCCCTACGGCAGGGCAAAACAACAACCCTGTGCCCAACGACCGGCCTAAGAAAGAACAGCCCCATACCGGCGACCCTTACAATCCCTCCGTTCAAGCTGTTTCTAAGCAATAAAGATACAAAGACTGTCGCAGTGCTTATGCTGCGGCAGTTTTTTGTTTTGCCGACCAAACTTTACCGGTTCTTTAGATTTCCTTTGCGTTGCTTTTAAGAATGTGTGGTTAAATGTGTACAACGGGTTTTCCGTTGGGGATTTTTGTGGTACAATGGAGCAAGCACTTTGTATCACTTGAGGGAGATGAGAGCAATGTTTACGGTATTGGTGTGCGATGATGACGCGGCGATCTTAGAGTCTCTGCGCATTTATCTTAGCCAGGAGGGCTATCGGGTGCTGTGTGCCCGGGACGGGCTGGAGGCGCTGGAGCAAGTACAGGGGGAGGAGATCCACTGTATGGTACTGGACATTATGATGCCTCGGCTGGACGGACTGAAGACCACATTAAAGCTGCGGGAGAAATATAATTTTCCCATTATTCTGCTGTCGGCCAAAAGCGAGGACACGGACAAGATCGCCGGTCTGGGCTTTGGCGCCGATGATTATGTGACCAAGCCCTTCAACCCGCTGGAGTTGACCGCCCGGGTCAAGAGCCAAATTCGCCGCTATGTGCGTCTTGGCAGCCTGGAGGTGCGGGAGAACCAGCTGGTCACCGGCGGCCTGGTGCTGGATACGGACACCAAGGAAGTGACGGTAGACGGCGACCCGGTACGGCTGACCGCCCGGGAGTATAAGATATTGGAATATCTGATGCACAATATAGGTCGTGTGCTCTCCAGTGCCCAAATCTATGAAGCGGTGTGGAACGAACCGGCCTACGGCACGGAAAAGACCGTGACGGTGCACATTCGCAACATTCGTGAAAAGATTGAGATTAACCCCAAGGAGCCCAAATACTTAAAGGTGGTGTATGGACTTGGATACAAAGTGGAAAAATGTTAGAGAAAGCAGATGGTTTAAGGCGCTGTGCGTGGTGCTCTCTATGGTGCTGGCCTTTAGTTCGGTGGCGCTGTTGGGCGCCGTGATGCGGATCAGCGGCCTGTATAATAACGATGCATTTACCGATCCGACCGTAGCGAAAGAGGGAAGCCTGGTACAGACCACGATCTTCCAATCGGAGCTGGATGTGATTGTCAATGAGATCGCACTCCTGGCGGGGCAAAAGCAGCTGCAACAAAAGGCGGCTGCTCTGAAGAAAGCCAAGACGGACAGCGTGGCGGCCGCACTGGAGCAATATAAGAAGGACCAGGCCACGGCCATTCGCAAAACGCTGGTGTTCTATGCCGGGCTGAAAAATCAGAATATTTCAAATATCGGCAAGGATATACCCAACTATAAAGTGCCCGCCAAGACCATCAAGAAAGTGGTGGCAGAGGATCGGGACGCACCGGGGCTGATTCGGGATCTGCAACAGATTGTCAACGGCACCCGGGCAGGGGAGGATTATCTGCCCTATTTGCAGCTGGCAAATTGGCTGCGCAGTTCCGACGGCGTGGAGTATTACAATGATAGCGACATGCAGGATGATCCGGAAGATTTGACCGACTATTACACGGTCGATTTTACGGTGGATGGCAAAACGGTATCGGCGGATATGTATGATGATGACCTGACCTTGGGCGAGACGATCAAATCGGCTGAGACCCACATCAAAAAGCTCTATAACAAAGCGGTGGTGAAACCATATCAAACGGCTGCCGACGAGCAGCAGAAGATGCGCCAAAATTTGCAAGAGCTGCAATGTCTGCAATTCTATGCCAAGGATAATATCACCGGTCAGGTGGTCAGCCAGTTGCCCGAGGGTCAAACGCCGGCTATGCTGAAAGACGCGCCGGTGTACTATTCCAAAACCAAAGCGGGGGAGAACCTGCGGGGCACGGATTACGGTGCCGGCAATGCCAGATCGGACGCTGTACAGTACCTAATGGACGGGGATATGAGCATTTATGTGGGCATTGACCCCACTGTGGCCGGCGGCAACGATATGCTTCCGGATTTTGTGGAATTGAATGCCTTGTGCACCCGTATGCAAAATGTAAATACCGTGGCGATGACCGTGGCGGCTGTTTGCCTGGCGGTGCTGGCCCTTGCTTTTTTGGTGTTGGCGTGCCTGGGCTGCGGGCGCCGTGCCGGTACGGATGGTGTGCGCCTGCTGTGGATGGATTATATTCCCTTGGAATTGCACACGGCGATCATCGCCGCAGCAATTGCTGGGCTGGGTGTGGTGCTGTTCGGTAATTTGTTTAATGACCTGTCCAATTATTATGGCTATCAGCTCAGCACCCTGTATTACGGCGGACTGTTCTTAGCGGCCTGCGGCGCTTTGGGCGCGGTGGCCTGGGGACTGTATGCAGAGTTGACCCTGTCTTTTGTGCGTCTTTGCAAGTCTAAGAAACACTTGTATAAGGGCACGCTGCTGTATTATATTTGCTTGGGAATTTGGCGTCTGTTGTGCAAACTGCACCGGTTCAACCGCCGTATGATCCGGGGACTGGCCTACACCCCGCGGCACTTTAAGCGCAATATGGTCTTTTGTGCCGTAGGCTATCTGCTGATCAATATTATATTGGTGCTGCTGTTTGCATCGTTTCTGAATGGAGAGGCGCCGGTGGTCGGTGTGATCAGCGGCTTGGTGGGCCTGGGCTTTAACGGCTTTTGCGTGGGCTACGCGCTGCGCTTTTTGTTCCAGCTGGATCGGGTGATTGAGGCCGCAGCCAACCGCACGGATGTGGAGGCGGCACATCTCCACCCGGCACTGGCCGCCATGGCCGGCAGCCTGCGTTATACCAATCAGGAACTGCACAACGCCGTGGACCAGGCAGTGCGGGACGAACGGCTGAAAACGGAGCTGATCACCAATGTGTCCCACGACTTAAAGACCCCGATTACCTCCATTATTACTTATACGGATTTGCTGTCCAAGTGTCCCCAGTCGGACGAAAAAGCCAAAGAATATATGGCTGTGCTGACGGAAAAGAGCACCAAGCTGGCACGGCTTGTGGAGGATCTGATTGAGGCGTCCAAGCTGTCCTCCGGCAACATCACCCTGCACCCTATGGTGCTGGATCTGGGCGAACTGACCGCTCAGGCGATCGGGGAGTACCAAAAGGAATTTGAGGAGAACCGGCTGCAACTGGTGCTGGATCCGGATTTGCCCCGAGTACAGGCGTTTGCCGACGGCTCTAAAACCTACCGGGTGCTGGAAAATCTGCTGCAAAATGCCAAGAAGTATTCTGCCGCAGACTCCCGGGTGTATGTGCGAGTGTATAAGCAAGGGGATTTCGGCGTGTTTGAAATTAAAAATATTTCTGCCGAGCCGCTGAATATCTCGCCCCAGGAGTTGACCCAGCGGTTTGTGCGAGGCGACGCTTCCCGCACCAAGGAGGGCAACGGTCTGGGCCTAAGCATTGCCCAGGAGCTGTGCAGCGCCCAGCAAGGGAAGTTAGAGCTGCTCATTGACGGCGATTTGTTTAAGGCTCGGGTGTATTTGCCGCAGCCGAAGAACGCCCTGCCGCAGGACACAGCGGAATAACGTCATAGATAACAAAAGGCAGTTACCCATTTTTGGGTAACTGCCTTTCTTTTTTCGCTTGTATTTACTTTTCGCTTTGACCTTTCGGCTTCATGGCGTTGTAAGAGGTGCGCACCGCGTCATCGCTGATGTTGCAGCCCAGTTCGTACAGGGGCACCTTAGCAAATATGGTCTCCAGCATATCAAACAGCCGCTCCATAGCGTTAGGCCCCAGCTTGCGCACTGTTTGGGAGAAAATGTTGAACACGGCCTTTTTGGTGTCTGCCGGGTGGATAAAATTCTCCTCCGCCCGCTCCAGGAAGCAAATGCCTGCCAGGGGAACCATGCCTGGGGTGGAGTAATCATATTTGCCGCTCCAGGGGGTGCCGCAGGCGTACACCCGGTCGCCTACCAGGCGAATGGCCGGTTTGTCGTCATTGAGCATATACGCCCGGTTGCCAAAGTGCTTGAGCCACAGGGCGGTGTGGGTGGATTTGCCGGTGCCGCTGTCTGCGGAAAAAGCGTAGGCCACACCGTCCACCACCACGCAGCTGGAGTGGAGCAAAATGCCTCGGAACTTCAGCAGCTGGGTGTAAAAATCCGAGCCGGTGAGCATATAGTACCAGTCGTCCCGGTTCATCTCCGGGTGCTCGGCCATAGCGTCCGTTACCCGCTGCTCTGTCACATCAATGGTCATGTCCGCCGTCTGCCCCTCTTGGTCCTTGCACAGGTAGGGACGGGCTTGCTTTTCTGTTCTGCCGGTGGGGTGCTTGATCTCCACCACCAGCCCGGCAATATCGTAAAACGGCATAGTTGCACCTCAATTCTACCCATTAGTATATAAGAAAAAGCACCTACCGTCAAGGCAAAATCTGCCTGCATTTTTTGCCGCCCCGGCTCTTGACAAACAGTCAAAATCGGTGTATGCTATGTCGTAGAACAAATGTTCGATAGCAGGAAAGGAGCCGTAGGGAATGGAGCGCACCGTTTTGCATGTGGATTGCAACAAGTTTTATGCCTCGGTGGAGTGCCTGCACCGCCCAGAGCTGCGAGACAAGCCGGTGGCGGTGGGCGGCAGCACAGAGAGCCGCCACGGAATTATCCTGACGAAAAACGAGATTGCCTCCCGCTACGGCTTGGTGGCAGGGGAGCCGCTGTGGCAAGCGCGGCAAAAGTGCCCGCAGTTGGTGGTGGTACCGCCGAACTTCCCGTTGTATATGCGCTTTTCCAAGATGGCGCGGCGGATCTATGAGGATTACAGCGACTATATTGAGCCTTTCGGGCTGGACGAGAACTGGCTGGATGTGACCGGCGATGACCGCACCGGGGAACAGATCGCCCAGGAAATTCGCCGTCGGGTAAAGGCGGAACTGGGCATTACCGTCAGCGTGGGGGTCAGCTTTAACAAGATCTTTGCCAAATTGGGTTCAGATTATAAAAAGCCGGACGCGGTGACGGTTATCAGCCGGGAAAACTACCACCGGGTGGTGTGGCCCCTGCCGTGCAGTGATCTTTTGTGCGTCGGCCCGGCCACCACCCGCAAGCTGAACGCTTACGGCGTTTATACCATCGGCGAGTTGGCGGCGGCTCGGTCGGATTTTTTGCAAGGTCTGCTGGGCAAGAACGGGCTGATGCTCCGTGCCTTTGCCCGGGGGGAGGACACTTCGCCGGTGCAGCATATGGATGCCAAGGCGGCGGTCAAGAGTGTGGGCAATTCCACCACCACGCCCCGGGATCTGGTGGACGATACGGATGTAAAGGTGGTCTTTACCGTGCTGGCAGAGAGTGTGGCCCGCCGTATGCGGGAGCAGGGACTGCAAGGGCGCACGGTGTGCATCTCCTTGCGGGATAAGAATTTGCAAACCTTTACCCGGCGACACAAGCTGGCCGCCGCCACTGATGTGAGCACGGAGATTTTGCAGGCGGCTATGGCGCTGTTTTGTGCCAATTATCGCTGGGGCGCACCCTTGCGCAGCATTGGATTGTCGGTGACGGACTTTGAGCTGGAACCCTGTGTGCAGTTTGATTTGGCCCATACCCAGGAGCAGCGGGAGCGGGCTGCCAAGCTGGAGCGCACGGTGGATGATTTGAAGCGCCGCTTTGGCAACTACTGTATTCAGCGGGCCAGTTTGCTGGGGGATACCGGGCTGTCCCGTTTTAATCCCCACGATGACCATACCATACACCCCGTTGGATTTTTAACCGGAAAGGAACAGGCAGGATGAAAAATTATGTGCGCGTGCTGGCGCTGTATAATGAGGAGGGCGATATTCGCCCGGTAAAGATGGAGTGGGAGGAGCGATGGCTGGATGTGGACCGTGTACTGGATATTCGCCCGGCGGCGTCTCTGCGTTCCGGGGGTGCCGGACTGCGCTACACCTGCAGCATTGCCGGTGTGCCCACTTATTTGTTTTTAGAGGAGACAAAATGGTTTTTTGAACTTGCAAAATAGAATCGGATAGCGTATAATGTGCCTATGAAGAAGATTAAAGAATTATTTATCAAGTACAAAGAAATCATTATGTATCTCATCTTCGGCGTGGCCACCACAGGTGTGAACTGGGTGGTGTACAGTCTGCTGATGAAGGCGGTGCTGGTGCATGCCCCCGGCAGCGACGATGTGAAGATGACGGTAAGCAATGTGATTGCCTGGATTGCTGCGGTGATCTTTGCCTTTATCACCAACAAGCTGTGGGTGTTTGAGAGCAAAAGCTGGGTACCCAAGGTGGCGGCGCGGGAGTTTGTGTCCTTTGTGGTCTCTCGACTGGCGACCGGCGTGATCGAGTGGTTCGGCCCATTGCTGCTGTTTAAGATCGGGCTGGATCAGGACCTGTTTGGGGTCAAGGGCTTTGTAGCCAAGATTGTTTGCTCCGTGCTGGTGGTGATCCTCAACTATGTGTTCTCCAAGCTCTTGGTATTCACCAAAAAGAAAAAGAGTGCGGACGCACCGGCAAATCCAAACGAAAAATAGGCAATGCGTATAAGAAAAGAGTGCTGCGGCGCTCTTTTTTTGTTGGCTTTAGAATTGCAAGGCGCAGTCGTTTGTGGTAAAATAATGAACGGAAATTTTAGATTGCGAGGTATTTTCGTATGGCAAGAACATATCAAGAGATGACAAAAGACGAATTGCTCCGGGAGCAGGAGAGCCTGCTGGCTCGGTACAAGGCATTTCAGGCCAAGGGACTGCAACTGGATATGAGCAGAGGTAAGCCCTGCAAAGAGCAGTTGGATCTGTCCGTGGGTATGAATGATGTGAAGGACTATGTGTCCGGCGGTGTGGATGTGCGCAACTACGGCATTTTGGACGGTATTGCCAGCTGTAAGCAGCTGTTTGCCGAGCTGCTGGAGGTGCCGGCTGAGAATGTGATCATCGGCCCCAACGAGAGTCTGACTTTGATGTTTGATTTTATCTGCCAGTGCTACACCCACGGCATCGGCGGCAAACCCTGGAGCCAGGAAAAGGAAGTGAAGATCCTGTGCCCGGTGCCCGGCTATGATCGCCACTTTACCGTGTGCCAGTATTTTGGGCTGCAAATGGTGAATGTGCCGATGAACGCCGACGGGCCGGATATGGACACCATTGAAGAACTGGTAAAGGATCCCAGCGTGAAGGGTATGTTCTGTGTGCCCAAGTATTCCAACCCCACCGGCATCACTTTCTCCGATGCAGTGGTGCGCCGTATTGCGGCGCTTCGCCCGGCGGCAGAGGACTTCCGCATTGTGTGGGACAACGCCTATTGCGTGCATGATCTGGACGAGGACGGCGATAAGCTGCTGAATATTTTTGATGTGCTGCCGGAATACGGCAATGAGGATTTGGTCATAGAGGTGGCCTCTACTTCTAAGATCACTTTCCCCGGTGCAGGCGTGTCCTGCCTGGTGGCCAGCAAGAAAAATTTGGATCTGATCCGTCAGCGCCTGACGGTGCAGACCATCAGCTATGACAAGATGAATCAGCACCGCCATGTGGAATTCTTCAAGAATGCGGACGGCGTGCGTGCCCACATGAAGAAACATGCGGCAATTTTGAAGCCTAAGTTTGATATTGTACTGGATCGCCTGAACAAGGAGTTAACCGGCCTGGGGATTGCCAGCTGGTTCTCCCCTAAGGGCGGTTACTTTATCAGCCTGGATGTGCTGCCCGGCACCGCCAAGCGCGTGGGCGAGCTGTGTAAGGCCGGCGGCGTGACCCTCACCAGCGTGGGCGCCACTTATCCCTATGGCATTGACCCGCAGGACAGCAACATTCGCATTGCACCTTCTTTCCCGCCCAATGAGGAGATGGCCCTGGCAGCGGAGCTGCTGTGCATTTGCACCCGCCTGGCTGCCATTGAGAAGCTGGTGGGCTGATGCAGGCCGGAGCTTCTACCGCTTGCTTTTATCCTTTGGAGACGGAGCGGGCTTTGCAGCAGGTGACGGAACTGGGCTTTCCTTTTGCGGAGGTGTTCTTTAACGCTCGGCAGGAGTTGCGCCCGGCCTTTGTGCGCCAACTGGCAGCCATTGCTGGGGACGGCGGCACACAGGTGGTGTCTGTGCACCCCTTTTCCAGCTTTATGGAAAGCAGCTGCATTTTTGGCGATTACCAGCGCCGGTTTGAAGATACCATTGATATTTATAAAGAAACCTGCCATGCGGCAGCGCTACTGGGCGCCCAATTTGTGGTGATCCACGGGGCGGTTGCCCAGCCCAAGATTCCCATTCCGGAGGAACGGTATTTTGCGCGCTTTTTGCAGCTGGTGGAGATCGGCCGCGCCGAGGGCGTGACCGTGTGCCAGGAAAATGTGAACCGCTTTAAGAGTCAGCACATTGCCTTCTGCGACCGAATGCGCCGCGCGCTGGGGGACGATTTCCATATGGTGCTGGACATTAAACAGGCGGTGCGTACCGGGGAGGATCCCTTTGCGTTTCTGGATACCTTCCAAAAGGAGATCGTCCATGTGCACATCAGCGATCATTCCCCGGAAAAGGACTGCCAGCCCCCGGGGCAGGGAAGCTTTGACTTTCAGCGGCTGTACCGCACTTTGGGTGATCGGGTGCATTATATGATTGAGATCTACTCCCGCGGCTACCGGGTGGCGGCGGAGCTGCAGCGGGCTAAGGCTTACCTGGATACAATCAAGTAGGAGGTGGGTGCTTTGGCTAAAACCAGCAACAAGACCATGGGCATTTTTTGCATCTTGTTGTCCGGGATGTGCTTTACGGGTATGAATACCTTTGTGCGCCTGTCCGGCGATCTGCCCACCATGCAAAAGGTCTTTTTTCGCAATTTTGTGGCGATGATCTTTGCCTTTGTGATGATGGTGCGCAAGAAAGACAGCTTTCGCCCCAAACCGGGGAACATCAAGTACCTGCTTATTCGTTCCGTTGGGGGCGTGGCCGGTATGGTGGGTAACTTCTATGCCATTGATCGACTGGACCTTAGCGACGCGTCTATGCTCAATAAAATGAGTCCCTTTTTTGCCCTGGTGTTCTCTGCAATCTTCATTAAAGAAAAAGTGCGGCCCAAGCAGGCGATTGCTATTGTGGTGGCATTCTTAGGGGCACTTTGCATTATTAAACCCACTTTTGCCAATGCAAATTTATTTGCCAGTGTTTGCGGCTTCTTAGGCGGTATGGCTGCCGGCGGGGCGTACACCTGCGTGCGGTACTTAGGGCTGCGGGGCGAGAACGGACGGTTGATCGTCTTTTTCTTCTCCGCTTTTTCCAGTGCGACGATGTTGCCGTTTTTGCTGTTTAACTATCATTATATGACCTGGCAGCAATGGGCAACCTTACTACTGGCGGGCGCTTGCGCCGCCGGCGGGCAATTCTCCATTACCGCCGCCTATACCCATGCTCCCAGCCGAGAGATCAGCGTGTATGACTACGCCCAGGTGATTTTTGCGGCCGTTGTGGGCTATTTGGTATTTGGCGATGTGCCGGATGTGCTGTCCTTTGTGGGCTACGCGGTAATCTGCGGTATGGCGCTGTGGATGTTCTTCTATAATCGTAAGGCAGACGGCACCGCCCCTGCCAAAAAGGTGTAAAGGCAAAAAACTTGCTTTTTTTGGCCAATTATGGTATAGTACGGATTGTACAGAATTTTATGGCAAGAGCCGTATCTTTCAACAGGGGGGATAACTATGAAGTGTCCGTTTTGCGGTTATGCAGAGAGCAAAGTGATTGACTCGCGTCCTACCGACGAGAATGAGCGCATTCGCCGTCGTCGGGAGTGTATGCAGTGCGGCAAGCGCTTTACCACTTATGAGATCATTGAGGATGTGCCCATTATTGTGGTGAAGAAGGACAAAAGCCGTGAGGTCTTTGACCGCAACAAGATTCTGAAAGGTATGCTCCGTGCCTGCGAAAAGCGACCGGTGACCGTAGAGGCTCTGGAGACTGCGATTTCTGAGATCGAGACCACGCTGCAAAGTGCCTTGGATCGTGAGGTCACCAGCGTGCGCATCGGCGAGCTGATTATGGAAAAGCTGCGGGAAATCGACGAGGTGGCTTATGTGCGCTTTGCTTCTGTTTACAAGGAGTTTGACAGCGCCAGTGCCTTTGTGGACGAAATTTCCAAATTGCAATAAACCTGTTTCGCGCCCGGCATTTGTCGGGTGCTTTTTTCTTTTTTATCTCAGGTATTGAAAACCTACTAAATATATGGTATTATAGGTTAAAGAAAGGATGTGACGGTATGAAAATCTCTACCAAAGGACGCTACGCACTGCGTATGATGTTAGATTTGGCCGAGCACAGGGAACAGGGCTTTGTGTCGCTGAAGGAGATCGCCGCCCGTCAGGATATATCCAAGAAGTATTTGGAGCAGATCGTGGCAGTGCTTAACCGCCCGGATTTCTTAAAGACCAACCGGGGCTACCAGGGGGGCTATCGTCTGGCCAAGACCCCGGACCAGTATACGGTTGGCGATATTCTTCGTTTGACAGAGGGCGGCTTGGCGCCGGTGGCCTGCCTGGAGGAGGAGCCGAACACCTGCCCCCGCGCCGCTTCCTGCGCTACGCTGCCGGTGTGGGCCGGGCTGTATAAAGCCATCAATACCTACCTGGACAGCATTACCCTGCAAGACCTGCTGGAACAGGAGCACAAAAATGACGATTACTCCTATGTGATCTAAACGCAGACCGCCTTGTTGATACAGGGCGGTATTTTTTTGTTCAAAGAGGGTTGACAAATACTCATAGGGGGTATATAGTAAAAATACCCCATGGGGGTATAGGAAGGAAGTGCTGTTGTGGCAGATAAAGACGAAATACAGCCGGTTTGTGCTTGCTGTGCTAAGAAGAAAGTGCGGGACCCGGAGGAGTACCGGCGGCTGATCCATCGACTGAACCGCATTGAGGGCCAAATTCGCGGGATCAAGGGTATGATTGAGAAGGACGCCTACTGCACGGATATTTTGGCCCAGTCCGCAGCAGCCGGTGCGGCGCTGAATGCCTTTAACCGAGAACTGCTGTCCACGCATATTCGCACCTGTGTTGCGGAGGATATTAAGGCCGGCAAGGATGAAACACTGGACGATTTGCTGGCCACATTGCAAAAATTGATGAGATAGCGGCGCATATTGGCGCCGGGAGGTGAGAGCTTGGAACAATACAATGTGACGGGGATGAGCTGCGCTGCGTGCAGTGCCCGGGTGGAAAAAGCGGTGCGCGCCGTGCCCGGGGTGGAAAGCTGCTCCGTCAGTCTGCTGACCAATTCAATGGGCGTTACCGGTACGGCTGCCCCGGAACAGATCATCGCCGCTGTGGAAAAGGCCGGTTACGGCGCCGGCTTAAAACAAAAGGGCGGCGCTGCCCCGCAGCCGGCGGCAGACCCGCTGAAAGATACCCAGACGCCAAAGTTGTTGCGGCGGCTGATCAGTTCCGTGGTGTTTTTGCTGATTTTAATGTACTTTTCCATGGGACATACGATGTGGAACTGGCCGCTACCGTCGGCCTTAGAGGGCAACCACATGGCCATGGGGCTGCTCCAAATGCTGCTGACCATTATTATTATGATCATCAACGGCCGCTTTTTTGTCAGCGGCTTTAAGAGCCTGTGGCACCGGGCACCCAATATGGACACCCTGGTGGCGCTGGGCGCGGCTGCGGCTTTTGGGTACAGCACTTACGCGCTGTTTGCCATGACCGGCGCCCAGGTGGCGGGCGATGCAGACGGCGTGATGCACTATATGCATGAGTTTTACTTTGAGTCTGCCGCGATGATTTTAACACTGATTACCGTGGGCAAAACCCTGGAGGCCCGCTCTAAAGGCAAGACCACAGACGCGCTGAAGCGCTTGATGCAGCTGGCCCCCAAGACGGCGGTGCTGCTGGAGAACGGGAAAGAGCGTACAGTACCTATTGAACAGGTAATGTGCGGTATGGAGTTTGTCGTGCGGCCGGGAGAGCATGTGCCGGTAGACGGCGTAATTCTGGAGGGCAGCAGTGCGCTGGACGAAAGCGCCCTCACCGGTGAGAGCGTGCCGGTGGACAAGACCGTAGGCGATCCGGTGTCTGCCGCCACTGTGAACACCTCCGGCTACTTACGGTGCCGTGCCACCCGGGTGGGGGAGGACACCACCCTGTCCCAAATCATTCAAATGGTCAGCGACGCTGCCGCCACAAAGGCGCCCATTGCCAAGATTGCCGATCGGGTGTCCGGCGTGTTTGTGCCGGTGGTGATGGCTATCGCCCTGGTGACCACCGTGGTGTGGCTGCTTACCGGTCAGAGCTTTGGCTATGCATTGGCCCGGGGAATCTCCGTGCTGGTGATCAGCTGTCCTTGCGCATTGGGACTGGCCACGCCGGTAGCCATTATGGTGGGCAACGGGCTGGGTGCCAAAAACGGCATTCTCTTTAAGACCGCTGTGTCTGTGGAGGAGACCGGCAAGGCGCAGATCGTGGTGCTGGACAAAACCGGTACCATTACCGAGGGCACGCCTAAGGTGACGGACTTGGTACCTGCTCTCGGGGTGGAAGAAAGCCGCCTGGCAGCGCTGGCCTGTGCGCTGGAACAAAAGAGTGAGCACCCGCTGGCAAAAGCGGTGACCGCATACGGTGCGGAAAGGCAAATTACGCCGGAACCGGTCACGGACTTTGAGGCGCTGCCGGGCAATGGATTGCAGGCAACGCTGAACGGCAAACTGCTGCTGGGCGGCAGTCTCAGCTATATGCGTAGTCGGGTGTCGGTGACGAAAAATATGGAACAGCAAGCGGCAGCGTTGGCGGAGCAGGGGAAAACGCCCTTGTTCTTTGCCTATGACGGCGCACTGCTGGGTATGATCGCCGTGGCCGATGTGATTAAGCCGGACAGCCCGGAAGCGATCGCAGCACTGCAAAAGATGGGCGTTCGTGTGGTGATGCTCACCGGTGACAATCCACGCACCGCTGCGGCTATTGGTCGGCAGGCGGGAGTCGATCGGGTGATTGCCGGCGTGCTGCCCCAGGGCAAGGAGCAGGTGGTGCGCGACCTAATGAGGCAAGGCAAGGTCATTATGGTTGGTGATGGTATTAACGATGCGCCGGCCCTGACCCGAGCCAATATCGGTATGGCCATCGGCGCCGGTACGGATGTGGCCATCGATGCGGCGGATGTGGTGCTGATGCACAGCCGCCTGAGCGATGTGACCGCCGCCATTCGCCTAAGCCGTGCCACACTGACCAATATTCACGAGAACCTGTTTTGGGCGTTCTTCTATAATGTGATCGGTATTCCTTTGGCGGCAGGGGTGTGGATCCCCATTTTCGGCTGGACTTTGAACCCTATGTTCGGCGCAGCGGCTATGAGCCTGTCCAGCTTCTGCGTGGTGGCCAACGCCCTGCGACTAAACCTTTTTAAGCTATATTCCCCCAAGCGGGATAAGAAAATCAAACACCCTGTGGTGCTGGCAGCACTGCCTATGGAAAAGGAGAATTCTGCAATGACAAAAGTAATGAAAGTGGAGGGTATGATGTGCCCCCATTGTGAGATGACGGTAAAGAAAGCGCTGGAGGCTCTGCCCCAGGTGGACAGCGCCGTTGCCAGCCACACGGACGGTACCGCCACGGTGACCTTAAACGGCGATGTGGATGACGCTGTGCTAAAAAAGGCCATTGAGGACCAAGGCTATACTGTGAAGGACTAAAACGAAAAACGAAAGGCTCTCCGGCTTGTATGCACGTGCCGGGGCGCCTTTTTTTGCGTTCTTCCACCGGGGGTGGAGTCATTTCCACGCACCGTGCCTTGCCAAATGGGCGCTCTGCTGCCTATACTGGAGTTGTCCCCCCGGGCAGAAAGGATGATTGTGTGAAACGGATTTTAGCTCTCTTACTTTGTGTGGTATCGGTATTGGCACTGTGCGCTTGCGGCAAGGCAAATACTGCCCAACCGGCAGGCGCTCGGGTTGACAAGCCACTGCAGCAGCAGACAGAGAACCAACTCCAGCCCCAAAGCAATATTTACCTGACGGCGGATACATTCTATTATGCCACGGAGGATACCGATGAGCAAAACACCTTTGGCACGCCCCAAAAGCTGATGGCCTATGACCTGCTGACCGGCAAGACCCGCACGGTGCTGGACGGGGTGAGCGATATTGCGCAGATGTGCCGCATAGGCAACACCCTGTATTTTACCTGCTATGCTTATACTGACACGGACAAAACCCAGTGGGGCTTTTGTCTGTATGCTTACGATATAAACAAGGATTGGCCAGCATGCATTTACGCCACGCCCAATACCAGTGACGGGGTGGCGTTGGCCCCTTGCGGGTACACGCTGTTCTACCTGTGCAACACGCGGAACCAGGACGGTATGAGCGCAGACGAAAGCGGCAAAGGTGAGCTGCACGCCTGCACAGCCGCAGAGGACAAGGTGCTGCAATCCGGTCTGGAGACGGATCGTGCCTACTTCTATGATTGGTCGGACAGCGCGGCGTACCTGCTGACCAACAACGGCGGTACGGATTCGTGCTATCATCTGGACTATAAGGGCAAAATGACCCCCACCAACCACCGGCCCAAAACAGAGCCACGGGAAGAAAATGCCGAACCCTCGACAAAACCGGTGATTGTGGCGGATTATCAAAATTATTCCATAGAGATCACCTGTACTGTACCCAAAAAGCCGAGAGACAGCGACTGTGGCTATCGTTATATTGCCCGGTATGTGCTCAAAGAAAAAGCCACCGGCAAGTCTTACGCCCTGTGCAGCGGCAGCTACTGGTATTATTACATCTAAAACGACGGTTGTCCCCTTTTGTCGCTTTTGTGCAAAATTGACAAATAATGCTTGCGATGCGATGATAAAACTGGTAATATAGAAAGGCAAAGGGGGATTTCTATGTCTAGTCAAGTGCGTACATATACGGCTAAGGAACGGAATATGTACCTGGTGGGTATGATGGGTCAGAATATGATCTACAACATCATCGGCACCGGGCTGTATTTCTACTTCCAGTCGGTGATCTTTATTCCGGCAATGGCCATCAGTATCTTTATGGCCGTGGCGCGGGTGTGGGACGCCATTAACGACCCAATGATGGGCACCTTTGTGGACCGCACCAACACCAAGTGGGGCAAGTGCCGACCGTATTTGCTGTTTTCACCGGCCGTTATTATGGTGATCACCATACTGACCTTCTGTAACGGTATGTATAGCTCTGCCAACACCCCGGGCAAGAATGCCCTGATCGTGGGCTGGGCTGCCGTGTCTTATATCCTGTGGGGTATGTGCTACACGGTAGGGGATATTCCCTTGTGGGGCGTGACCTCCCGTATGACAGAGGTAGAGAAGGACCGGGCGTCCATTCTCTCCTTTGCCCGTATGGCAGCGGGCCTGGGCGGCGGCGTGGTGCTGCTGACCATCAATCCGCTGTCTCAGGCACTGGGGAAAAGTTGGAGTCCGCTGCCGGTTCTGTGCTGAAGGGCCAGCAAATGGGCTTTATCATCGTGGCAGTGATCTTAACGGTAATCGGCTGTGGTATGTTCCAGATGACCGGTGTTTTTGTGCGGGAGCGTGTGCCCTCTGCGGAGCAAAAATTCGGGTTTAAGGAGAACTTTAAGATCATGTGGGGCAACAAGCCCTTCCGCAACCAGCTGATTAGCGGTGTGCTGCGCTCGCCCATTCAGATTTTGCTGTCTGTTGCCATGACCCTGATGTCTTATTACTACGGCAACTACTTTGGCGATTATATGCTGTATATGATTATCTTCGGCGGCGCTATTTTCGGCGGTCAGTTTATCGCCATGGCGCTGGTGCCCAAGCTGGCGGAGAAGCACGATAAAACGCGTATGCTCATCGGCTCTACCATTATGGGCGCCATTCCCTTTGCACTGATCTACCCGGTGTACCTGCTGGCGCCCCGGGATCTGGATCAGCCGCTGTGGGTGGCAATCCTGTTTGTGGTCTTTGCCCTGGCAGGCGGCGGCATAGGCGCTTTGAGTGTGCTCCAGTCTGTGATGATCGCCGACGCGGTGGACTATGAGGAGTACCACAAGGGCTATCGGCCGGACGGTGTGTTCTTCTCCGGCCAGTCTTTTATTACCAAGCTGTCCGCCGGGATCAGCTCCATTATTCAGGGCGTCGGCTACTCCATCGTGGGCTTTAGCGGCGACAATGTAAGCGCCTGCAACGAGGCTCTGCGTGCCGGTGCGTCCTTTAAGGATCAGTTTCCCCAGTATGCGGGGATGATGTTCTTCCTGTGTTCTATCCCGCCGGCTATCGGTCTGTTTTTGTCCATCATTCCGCTGCGTCACTACGGTATGACAGACGAGGAGCACCGCACCATTTTGGAAGCGCTGGTGCAGCGCCGTAATGCCCAGACAGAAGAAACCGCAGATAACTGATGAAACCAATAAAGCCTGAGGGCTGCGCGGCTCTCGGGCTTTTGCTATATTCGGAGGCATTATGACCATTCGACCTTATCGCCCGGCGGAGCGGGACCGGCTGCGCCAAATTTGCCGGGAGACGGCGGCCAAGCCGTTTCAAAGAACCGGGCGCACCTTAGAGGCGGTAACGCTGATTTATAACGACTATTTTACTGCTTACGAGCCGGGTCATATTTTTGTGCTGGCGGACGAAAGCGATCGGGCAGTGGGGTACATTCTCTGCGCTACGGACTACCGGGGTTTTGCGTATCGCTACCGCACCACTTATCTGCGCCGGGTGTTGCGCACAGCGCCGGATCAGGCGGCGGGCTTGCTGGGCTATTTGTGGTGCCTGGGCAAAATCAAGAACCGGCCGGTGCACTTCCACCTGGATATATTGCCGCCCTATCAGCGGCAGGGGTGGGGTACACGGCTAATGGACACCCTGTGCCGTCATTTGCGGGAGCTGGGCGTAGACTACCTTTCCTGCTGCGGGGTCAGCCGAGACTCCGCCGGGTACAAAATGTATCGCAAATACGGCTTTACAGAGAGTTACGATTACGGCCATAACACCGTATCTTTGTCCCTGCGGCTGTAAGTGAAATTACAAAGTGGACAAATGTCTTACATTTTGGCGTACACTGTCGTTTTTGCACAAATAATACTTGCTATTTGCCACACATACTGGTAAAATAGAAGAAAAAATATAGGGGGACTCGATAAAGTGTCAAACCAAACAAGGACCTATACCAAAAAAGAGCGTAATATGTACCTCACCGGTATGCTGGGTCAAAACCTGATCTACAACATTGTAGCCACAGGTCTGTATTTCTATTTCCAAAATGTAATTTGCCTGCCGGCAATGGCTTTGGGCTGGATTTTTGCCCTGGCTCGTGTGTGGGACGCCATCAATGACCCGATGATGGGCACCATTGTGGACCGCACCCGTACCAAGTGGGGCAAATGCCGTCCGTACCTGATTATTTTCCCTGCCATTATCGGCGTGGTCACCGTTTTGGCATTCCTCAACGGCAACTATGCCACTGCTACTTCAAGCACCCAAAAGGTGCTGATCGTGGCTTGGGCTGCTGTGTCTTACATTGCTTGGGGTATGTGCTTTACTGTGTGTGATATTCCGCTGTGGGGCATTACTTCCCTGATGACGGAGGACGAGGACGACCGCAGCAAGCTGCTGGGCTTGGCTCGTATCGTTGCCGGTATCGGCGGCGTTGGCGTGCTGGTGGTGCAGATTGCCCAGGTTGTAGGCGGTATTTTTGAGGGCAAAGGCTATTCTCAGGCCAAGGCTTCTCAGTACGGCTTTATCCTGACCGTGATTATTATGACCGTGATCGCCACAGTTCTCTTTGAGTTTGCCGGCATCGGCACCAAAGAGCGGGTGGAGCAGGCAGAGAAAAAATATACCTTTACCGAGAACTTCAAAATTATGTTCCAGAACAAGCCGTTCCGCCAGATTTTGATCTCCGGTATTCTCAGAAGTCCTATTCAGCTGCTCATGCTCATTGCCATGACGCTGATTACCTATTATTACGCCAACGGCGACTTCATGAATGTGTTGAAAACAGACGATACCGGTGCTATGGTGGGTATTGACTGGAGCATTTTGGTGCGCCTGGCTGTGATCGCCGCCGCCGTGTTCCTGGGTCAGTTTATCGCTATGGGCATTACGCCGTCATTGATTCGCAAGCACGAGAAAAAGAGCGTTTATAACTTCTATTCCGTTGCAGGCGCCGTGCCTTTTGCTCTGCTGTATGTGTTCTTTAAGATCGCCCACGGCGATGTAAAGACCTCTATGGTATGGGTGGTCCTTACCGGGCTGTGCTTCTTCTTTGCAGGCGCTGCCATGGGTGGTATCAATGTGCTCCAGTCCGTGATGATCGCCGACTGCGTGGACTACGAGGAGTACCACAACGGCGTGCGTACCGACGGTGTATTCTTCTCCGGCCAGTCCTTTATCACCAAGCTGTCCGGCGGTATCGCCTCTATCCTGTCTGCTGTGGTGTACCACTTTGTAGGGTATAGTGACGCCAATATTTTGAAGCTGAATGAAGCCCTGAAGAGTGGCGCAGATTTCTTGAGCTATGACGGTGGTTCCGGCGCCGGTAAGTACGCCGCCACTATGTTCTTCTTGATCTCCATTCCGCCTGCCATCGGTATGGTTCTCTCCGCATTGCCCACCATTAAGTATGCAATGTCCGATAAAGAGCATAGCCGTATCCTGAGTGAGTTGGTGGCTAAACGCGCCGCTAAGAACGACGACAGCGCTGAATAAGATCAACCAATAAAAACAAAAGCACCGCTGCGGCGGTGCTTTTTTGTGCGTTCTATGCCTTGCCCTTTAGAAAAGAGGCTTTCAAAGCTGCGCAAGGACGGCACAGCAATCCCTCTGTGCACTTTTTACCGATCGCTGATATCCGGTACGCGTAAAAGACAAAAAGCGTGAATACAGCTGCTCTCAGGCCACGCTAAAGGACAAGGACAGTACGCGCTGCTGCTAAAAAGGAAATACAAAGAAATGGATAATAAAAAGCACTTCCCGCAGGAAGTGCTTTTTATGATTTTCAGGGTATTTAGGCTTCTTCGCTTTCCATCAGCTTTTCGCGCTTAGCCTCCAGCTCAGCCTGGGCCTGGGCCTTCACCTTGCCGGTGTACTTGTTAAAGAACATGGGAATGATGGTTAGGATAAAGCCCACAGCCGGTACAATGGTCACCAGCGCCAACAGCATTTTTTGGGTGCTGCCAGACTGCTCAAAGAAGATTTGACGCCCGGCGTTATCCACCAGGGATTTGTCTACGGCCTTAAAGTCCGTTTGCGCCAGCAGCTGACCGAACACGAAGGTGGCAATCGCGGCGTTTACCTTAGACAGGAAGGTTTGGAATGCAAAGCACACGCCCTCCTGGCGCTCGCCGGTCTTCCACTCCAAATAGTCGATGGAGTCGGCAATCAGCGCGTAGGTAATCACATTGTAAATGCCAAGGGGCAGACCCATCAGGAACAGGAAAATCCACAGGATAAAGATGTTGATCTTGGTTACATCTTGTGCCAAAATCACATAGCAAAGGCCGTGCACGGCAAAGCCAAACAGGGCGGAGCCAATGTAGATCTGCTTTAAGCTGAACTTCTTGCGCAGCAGGGGGAAGATGGCCATGGCAGGTACCATGCCCACGCCGATGGCTACGGTCAGGGTGGTCACAATGGTGCCGCGAGGGATCCAGAAGTCATAGGCTGCCGCAGCGTCCACATTGGGTACCAGGGTGCTTTGTGCGCCGGGCAGGAAGTCCATAAAGATCTGGCGGAAGTCTGTATAATTCTGAATAATAATGTAATTGCCGATATAGTCCGCGCATTGGTTGGCGGTAACCATAGTGGAGCCCAGAACGGAAGCGGCAATAACGATCAGCAGCAGCTTGTTCTTGCCCAGCACCACAAAAGTCTCCTTGAAGGAGGGGGTGTGGTCCATCTTGGGCACGCGCTCTTTAGATACAAAGAAGATGAGAATGGACAGCCCGCAGCCAAGCAGGGCAAAGATCAGGGCGCCTACAAAGAAACCTTTGTTATAGCCCATGTTGCTCTGGTACAGAATGGGCACCAGCAGCGCCGGCAGAATGCCGCCGAAGGTGGAGCCCAGGCGGGCGGTGGAAATAAAGGAAGTACGCTCACTCTCCAGCGGGGTAATCACAGAGGACAGACCCCAGAAAGGCACATCCTGCACAGTAAAGGCCACGCCCCACAGAATGTAGGTGACCAGCGCCCACACAAAAGCGGCGGTGGAACCCTCCTTAAAGGGCGCAGTAAACAGCAATATGGTGCAAACGGCAATGGGCACCGGTGCAAACAGCAGATAGGGCCGCATTTTGCCCCATTTGGACTTGGTGCGATCTACGATCATGCCCATCACCGGGTCATTGAGAGCGTCAAAGATACGGCCAATCAAGATGATTGTGGTACCTTGAGACAGGGACAGCCCGGCGCCGTTTTGGAAGAATACCAAGGTAAACATGGACATCAGCGTGTAAATACCGGAGCGGCCGAAGGCACCCACGGTAAAGCATATCCGCTCCCTGGTGGTTAGGTATTTCTTTTGGGGTTCGTTCATTATTTTTTCCTCACTTTCAGGGCGGGGAGAATCACAGGTGCGGCTTCTCCGGCATTTTTCATTTCACGCAGCAGCAGGTATTTCATCTCCTGGCGTACATGGCTGTAACGGGGATCACGAATCAGGTTGCAGCGCTCAATGGGATCCTTCTCCAAATCATAGAGATAATCCTCAAAGTATACACCGGCATTGTACTTCAGATAGCCGGTAGGCGCTAAGGTGCGCACCGCGTATTTGAACCGATCCGTACGAATGGCGCGGCCGCACTGGCTTTCGCTGATCTGCATAAACACACAGTCGTGAAGCGGCTGTGTCGTCTGCTGCATTTGGCACAGATCCTTGCCCATGTAACTGGGCGGTATGGGAATGCCCGCCAGACTCAGGAAAGTGGGGGGCAGGTCGATGAGGGAGGTGAGCCGGTTCTCTGCCTTGCCGCCGTCAAAGCCGCCGCCTTTGATGATCAGCGGGGTGTGGGTGGCGCTGTCGTGGCAGGAGCGTTTGTACTCCAAATTGCGGGTCTTAAAGTGGCTGCCGTGGTCTGAGGAATAGATGATGACCGTGTCGTCATAAATGCCCAGATCCTTGAGCTTTTGCACCAGGCGGCCCACATTATAGTCCAACCGATTGATGGCGGAGATATAGTCCGGGTACATCTCTTTATAGTCGCCCTTTAGGAAGGTGAGATCCGGGGGCAGAGGATAGTCCTTGTATTGATTGACGGTCTCTTTATAGCCTTCGTAATGATGGTGGTCGTTTTGGTGGTGAGGCTCCAGCTGGCTGATAAATAGGAAGAAGGGTTTGTCTGCTTCCCGTCCGCTCTCCAGGTATTCCAGGGCAAAGTCGTTGATACAGTCAGCCCGGTAGCCGGTAAAGTCCAGCTTGTTGCCGTCGCCGTCAAAGATGTAGCCGTCGTAGCCGTGGCTGGTGAATTCCAGCACATCCGCTGCCCGCCAGTAGCGGTACTCGCCCTGCTTCTCTTTCGGTACCGGCGTGGCCTCGCAGTGGGTGCCGATCCCCGGCAGCCGGTCAGAGGCCAAGTGCCACTTGCCCACATAAGCAGTGTCATACCCGGCTTCGTTAAAGTAATGGGCCAGCGGGGTAATGCTTTCCGGCAGGGGAATGCCGTTCCAGTAGCAGCCGCACTGGGTAGCATACACACCGGTTTGCAGGCAGGCACGGGCCGGGCCGCACACCGGCTGGCAGGTAAAGTTGTTCTCAAAGAGGGTGCCCTCTTTGGCCAGCTGCATCAGGTTAGGGGTCACCGTTTCATTGACGGTATCCCACCGCTGCTGATCGCTGAAGTAGAAAATGATGTTCTTACGCTTTGCCATGTTCAACTCCTGTTCCTGAACTGCACCCGTGGGCGCAGCGTATTGTCTTTTTATTTATCCGGCCATAAAGCCGGTGATTGCATTATAGATATTCAGGCAGATAAATACGCCCAGCACCGCGGAAAATACCCGGGTGACGATCTTGTTGTTGGCCTTTTTATTCAGTGCTGCGCCAATGATACCGGCGATCACAGCTGCCGGAGCCGCAATCAGAAGAATGCGGTAGTCGAACTTGGGCACCGTGGCGGTGGCTACATAGGTCACCAGTTTGGACAGCTGGCTAAAGAAGATGACGGCCACGCTGTACACAGTGGCTTCCTTCATGCTCATAGAGAAGAACAACAGGAAGAACATAATGTTGATGGGGCCGCCGCCAATGCCCAAGAAGCTGGACAGAATGCCCAGCACGGCGCCACCCAGAAGAATGGTGATGGGGTTCTTTAAGTGAAAGCTCTTTTTGCCCTTGTTCACATACCATAGAGCCACTGTCAGCAGACAGGCCAACAGTACAGCCTGGTAAGCCATAGCCAGGTTGTCGCTGAGCAGTCGGTTAAACAGATCAAAAATGTGCTTGCCTGCAAAGCCGCCTAAAATAGACCCGGCAGAGATCAGCAGCACGGTCTTAAAGTCCACCTTGGTCTTGGCACGCAGGTGCTTTACGGTGGAACTGCAACTCATGGCAAAAACGGACACGGAGGAGATAAAGTTGATGACCTCGGTGGTGTCGTCTACCAGCAGGGTCAGCAGCGGTTTAATAATCACCCCGGAGCCACCGCCTAAAAAGGCGCCGATGCCGGAAGCGAGAAAGATAATTACGCCGTAAACAACAAACATCATTGATCCTTGCCCTCCGTCTCTTGCTCCAAGTAAACAGTGGCAGAATTGTAGGCCAGTTCAAAGCCCTCTTTGTCCAGAAGCTCTTTGATTTGCAGGTTCAAACGATTTTTGATTTGCCCCAACTCCACTACGGTGGGGGCGATCACATAATAGTACACCTGCACATCCATGCCGTGGGCGCCGTAATTCACAAAATCTGTTCGAATATCGTCCTGTACGACTGCCGGATCGGCCTGCAACAGTGCTCGCAGATCCTGCTCAAACCGCTCTAAGTCCGTGCGACTGTGTTTATAGTGCAAGGTGAAAGTTTGGTCGATCAGTCGCTTTTCCATATCCGCATAGTTGATAATGCTCTGATTGGTCAGGGCTGTATTGGGCAGCACATAACGGCTGCCGTCCAGCGCTCGCAGGGTGGTGGAGCGCACGGCAATGTCCTCCACCGTACCGCTTAATTCTCCAACGGCGATAAAGTCCCCCACGCGGAACGGTTTGTTAAATACAATGATAAAGCCGGAGATCAGGTTCTCCACCGCATCTTTACAGGCAAAAGCCACAGCCACGCCGCCGATGCCTAAAGCGGCAAAAATGCGTGTGGCGGAGTAGCCCAGCAGTTCCAGCACCAGCAGTGCGCCGATGCAGATAATCACGATTTTGGCTACATTGGAGATAAAGCGAAAGGCGGTCAGCCGGGTTTTGTCCTCGCCGGCTGCCGTGTCAAAGGTATAATTGTCCAGCTCGCCGTTCAGTAGGCGCACGCCGCCCCAGCAGGCGCACACAATGCCGCCGGCCTTAATGAGAAACAGGCCGATCTTATGTAGCTCTCCGGAGGGGGCAATGATTTGCAGACCCAGGGCAATGCCGGCCAGTACCAAGAAAAAGGCCAGGGGCTTTTTCAGTCCGTCTTTAATCAGCAATTGCACCCGGGGTTTGCGGCGGCAAAAGGTCTTGCCAATGACGGTGAGTATTCCCCCGGAAATGATATTTCGTAACAGAAGCAGCACCACAACGCTCCCCACAGCGATCAGCGTGCGGATCAGCAGTTCTTCAGTGGTTTCTACCCCTTGTATGTTTTTGCGCAGGTTCTCTACGAACTGCGGTATTGCGATGGTCAGCATAGACATTCCTAACTGCCCTCCAAAGAGGACGCTTCATTTCATAAGCCGTAAAATCTATTATATAATTTGTTAAGGGCCTTGTCAATGCAGCGGGGCGTTAATGGTCGTTGTCGTCCAAATGGGTCGGAATACAGTAAAAATTGCTTTCCCACGCCGGAATGTACGGACTGTGGCGGAAGTACAGCTTGTAGTCCGGGCAAAGGTTTAGAATTTGCAGCGGTAGAGAGAACAAATCTTCGTTGCGATGGTAGGCGCATACATATAGTTTGGGCCGCCAGGTGATAATGGTGTGGGCGGCGCCGGTCAGCGCCTTGCTTTCACTGCCCTCAATGTCCATTTTCAGCAGGGTCACCGGCGCGCCTTGTAGCAGGCTGTCCAGATCCGTGGCTTCCACCGCCGTACCGGTGGGCGACAGGTGGGAATTGCGCCCGGCGCAGGCATTAAAATGTAAAGTGGTCTGCCGGTCCCAGGCGCTTTTGTTGTAAAGGTGAACGCCTTGCATACCCTCGGTGGAGCGGCACAGCTTTTTGAAGTTTTTGCCATCCGGCTCCAAGGCGTAAATGGATTTGTATTTTCCGCACGAATACTGCAAAAATTGGCGAATTGTGTCACCGTTATAAGCACCCATATCCACCAAAATCTCCTGTTGGTTCACTTGCAAAATTTCGGTAAAAATCTCGTCCATATTTGCAAACGAATTGTAAAGGTAATCAACTTTACCGCTGATTTTGTAACGCAATATGGAATGATATACCCGGCGGCTCTCTTCATCGGCCAATTTGGCGTAAACAGTCTCGATTTCCGCCCAGTGGGCAGCGGCGTATTCCCGGGTAAACAGCCCTACGCCGGCCACCGGAATATCCGGTGCATACACCGGGTGCTCTCGATTGATCCGGGCGATGTTTTCCAGTACCTCCGGGCGCTGGCTGGCAAAGCCCAGTACCACATTAAAGTCCGTAAATTGCGCGCACACCTCCCGGTAGCGCTGCACCGTGTGGCCCAAAAAAGACTGGCCTCGCACAAAATCATCACTGGCAAAGACCGCAGTGATGTGCATTCCCTTGCTTTCTAACACGGCATTGATTTTCTCCGCCCCGTCGCCCATGCCATAGAGCACCAGAGGCTTGCCCTCCCGGCGCAGTCGGTCCCAAACATTCTCTTCCGTCAGCAAATCGTCTATCATAGCTACCTGCCTTTCTGCTTTATATCTTAACATATTTGACAATCTAAAATAAAGTGTATATAATAAATAAACGGAAAAATTTGTATTGCACAGGAGGCAGGGGCCATTATGGGCGGGAACAGCCTGATTGACCGATTATTTAAGCGCGAGAGCACAACGAAAGAGGAAATTCGCCAGCTGGTGGACGAGGACCAGGCCAAAGGAGAACTGGAAGCGTCTCAGCGGGAGATGATCCACAATATCTTTGATTTTGACCGACTTTGTGCGGAGGATATTATGACCCATCGCACAGAGATCGAGGCAGTGGAGGAGACGGCCACCATCGGTTATGCCGCTGCCTTTGCACTGGAGGCAGGGTGCTCCCGGATCCCGGTATTCCACGAGGATCTGGATAATGTGCAGGGCATTCTCTATGTAAAAGACCTGCTGCCCTTTGTGGGTAAGCCTGTGCCGGCGGGCACCCGGCTGACGGACTATGTGCGGGAGCCGCTGTTTGTACCGGAGAGTATTCCCTGCGGCAAGCTGTTCGCCACTATGACGGACAAGCGTATCCAGATGGCCATTGTGGTAGATGAGTACGGCGGCACTGCCGGGCTGGTGACCATGGAGGATATCCTGGAAAGCATTGTGGGCAATATTATGGACGAGTACGACGAGGAGGAGGCGGATGTAATCCAAACCGGGGAGCACACCTTCACCTTTGATGGCTCGGTAGATATGGATGACGCGGAAAAGGCGCTGGGCGTGCCCTTGCCGGAGGGAGATTATGACACGCTTGCAGGCTTTTTGATCAGCCGCCTGGGCTATCTTCCCACCGGCAAGGAGACCCAGCCGGTAACGGTGGATTATGAGAATGTGCACTTTACCGTTTGCGGGGTAGAGGAGCGCAGAATTGAACGGATAAAGGCAGAAGTTAAAGTATGACAGAACAGGTAATCACCTTTGAAGCGATGGAACAGGCAGCGAACCTGTTTGGCAGCTTCGATGAAAACATAAAGCTATTGGAGCGGGAGTACGGTGTGACCATCACCTGCCGGGGCGCAGACCTGAAGGTGGTGGGGGACGCAGAGAATGTGGCCGCCGCTGCCCGGGCGCTGAACGGACTGCTGACCCTAATTAACAAAGGCGAGCAACTGACGGAGCAGAATGTGCGCTATGTGATCTCGCTGGTGGGCGAGGGCAACGAGGATGTGCTCTCCTCCATGACCACGGACTCGGTGTGCGTGACGGCCAAGGGTCGCCCGGTGAAGCCAAAGACCGTGGGTCAAAAGCGGTACTGCGAGTCCATTGCCAAAAACACCATCACCTTTGGCGTGGGCCCGGCCGGTACAGGTAAGACTTACCTGGCTGTGGCGATGGCGGTCACCGCCTTTCGTGCCAAAGAGGTGAACCGGATCATTTTGACCCGCCCGGCGGTGGAAGCGGGGGAGAAGTTGGGCTTCCTGCCCGGCGACCTGCAAAGCAAGGTAGACCCGTACCTGCGCCCGTTATATGACGCGCTGTTTGATATGCTAGGGGCTGAGAGTTTTCAGCGCTACCAGGAGCGAGGCGCTATCGAGGTGGCGCCGCTGGCCTATATGCGTGGGCGTACCTTGGACGACAGTTTTATTATCCTGGATGAGGCCCAAAACACCACGCCGGAGCAGATGAAAATGTTTTTGACCCGCCTGGGGTTCAACTCCAAAATGGTGGTCACCGGCGACATTACCCAGATTGACCTGCCGGAGGGCAAGCGCTCCGGGCTGGTGAAGGTGATGGACATTCTAAAGCATGTAGATGATATTGAAATTCATAAATTCAGCCAGAAGGATGTGGTGCGCCACCGGTTGGTGCAGGACATTATTCGGGCGTATGAAAAATATGAGGAGAAAAACAAGTAATGGAATCTGTAAAAGTGGTCATTTCAAACGATCAAAAGGCAGTGAAGGTGCCTACCGGTATTCGGTTGCTGATCCGCCGTTGTTGCCACGCCGTGCTGGAGCTGGAGCATTTCGAGGGCAGTGCAGAGGTGAGCGTGCGCTTTGTGGATAACGAACAGATCCGTGCGCTGAACAAAGAATATCGGAACATCGACAGAGAGACGGATGTACTTAGCTTCCCTTTGGGGGAGAACGGTGTGTACGACATTAACCACGACACCGGCGCCAAGCTGCTGGGGGATATTGTGATCTCTATGGAGAAAGCCATGGAGCAGGCAGAGCTGTATAATCACCCCTTGCAGCGGGAGATCGGCTTTTTGACCGTCCATTCCATGCTGCACCTGCTGGGCTACGACCATGAGCAGGGCGGACTGGAAGAAGTGCGTATGCGCGAAAAGGAAGAAACCGTGCTGACCCAAATCGGCTGGAAGCGGGACAGTAGCTATTACATGGGAGACGAGTCATGACCCGATCTGCATTTATCGCCATTATCGGCAAGCCCAATGTGGGCAAATCTTCTATTTTGAACCGACTTACCGGCAGCAAGATCGCCATTGTGTCTTCTAAGCCACAGACCACCCGTACCAAGATCATGGGTGTGCTGACGCGGGACGAGGTGCAGCTGGTGTTTACGGACACCCCCGGTTTTCACCATGCCCACAACAAGCTGGGCGAGCATATGAACCAGGCAGTAGGCGACACGGTAGGCGGCGTGGATGCCTGCCTGTTTGTGGTGGAGCCTAAGGGCGAGCTGAACGACAAGGAGCAGGAACTGCTGGCAATGTGCAAAAAGCAGCGCTTGCCGGTGATCCTGGCCATTAACAAAATTGACATGTTGCGGGACAAGACGGAACTGGCTCCCCGCATCGGCCAGTTGGCAGGGCTGTATGACTTTACGGCTGTGGTGCCTTGCAGTGCCCAGACCGGCGAGGGTATGCAGGATCTGCTGACGGAGATGGAACGCCTGGCGTTGCCGTCACCCCATTTTTTCCCGGACGATACCTTAACGGATCAGCCGGAGCGGGTGCTGGCGGCGGAAATGATTCGGGAGAAGATCCTGCGCCTAATGGATAAAGAGATTCCCCACGGTATTGCCGTTGCCATTGAGAAGATGAAGGAACGCCCGGACGGCAGCTGTTTGGATGTGGACGCCACCATTTACTGCGAGCGGGAGAGCCATAAGGGTATGGTCATCGGCAAGGGTGGCGCTATGCTTAAAAAGATCGCCACATTTGCTCGGCAGGATATGGAGCGCTTTTTCGGGATCAAGGTCAATCTGCACACCTGGGTTAAGGTGAAAGAGGACTGGCGCAACCGTGAGGGCCTGATCCACAACTTTGGTTTGGATAACGAATAAATTGATTTTTTGCCGCTGCGGTGTTGGATTTTGTCCTTGGATGAATTTGGCACAAATGGCGTTGCACGCATAGGATACAATAAAAACGGTGATCCTATGTCGATGGCAGAGAACAGCTGGCAACAGTTTATACAAACCGGCCGTGTGGCCGATTATTTGAAATACAAGGAAGAGGAACGACAAGAGGGGCATGAACAGTACCACCAAAGGGTTAGTGATACGGGAACAGACCACCGGGGAGAATGATCGCCTGGTGACTTTGCTGACGGCGGATCACGGGCTGGTGCGTGCGTTTGTGCGAGGCGGCAAGCAGCTAAAGAATCGGCGTGCTGCTGCCACCTCCCTTTTTTGCTATGGCGAGTTTGCCCTGTACCGTGGGCGCGACGCTTATACGGTAGACAGTGCGGCGCCCATTGAGGTGTTTTTTGGCTTGCGGCAGGATATTGATCGGCTGGCAGCTGCCCAATATTTTGCCCAGCTTAGCTACGAATTGGCGGCGGAGGAACAACCGGCGCCGGAATTGTTGCGCCTGCTGCTGAACACCCTGCATCTATTGTGCAAGGGTACCAAGCCGCTGGTGCAGATCAAGGCGGTGTTTGAGCTGCGTGCCCTGTCCATCTCCGGCTATATGCCCAATATTTTGGCCTGCGCCAACTGCGGGACTTATGAAACGCCGGTGATGTACTTTGATGTGGACGGGGGCTGCATTTACTGTGAGCATTGCCCCAAGGCAGGCGCCGTGGCGGTACCCAAGACGGTGATGACCGCCGTGCGCTACATTTGCCTGACGGAGCCGGGGCGTATTTTTGGCTTTGCTTTGTCGCCGGAGCAAATGACACTGCTGGGCCGGGTGACGGAGCAGTACACCCTGCGGCGGCTGGACCGGCGCTTTACCACACTGGAATTCTACAAGTCCCTGCAAGCCGGGGACGCGACTACATAGCATCATAATGGATAGAGATATGGATAAGAATTTGCAAACCTTGGAACTGGATAAGGTGCTTGCCCTTTTGGCGGAACAGACCACCTGTGACGACGCCAAAGAGGCGGCATTGGCGCTGCGCCCTGCGGCAGACCCGGGGGAGATTGCTCTCCTGCTGGATCAGACGGAGGACGCTTTTTCTATGCTGGCCCGGTTCGGCGCGCCGTCTTTTGGCGGGCTGCATAATGTAAACGGGCCGTTGCAGCGGGCGGCAGCCGGCGGGTGCCTGAATATGACGGAGTTGCTGCAGGTGGGCGACACCCTGCGGGCGCTGCGCATTCTGGACGACTGGCACGGCCATTTGGCGGGCACAAGCTCGTCCCTGAATTTCTTTTTTGACGGCATTACGGTGAACAAATATTTGGAGAACCGGATCTTTACCTGCATTGTCAGTCCGGAGGAAATGGCGGACAAGGCCTCGGAAGAGCTTTACGACATTCGTCGGAAGATTAAGGCCAAGGCGGCGGCCATTCGGCAACGGCTGGACGGTATGATCCACTCCACCCATTACCAAAAATTCTTGCAAGAGCCCATCGTCACCCAGCGTGGCGGGCGCTTTGTAGTGCCGGTAAAGGCGGAGCACCGGGGCGAGGTGCCCGGTCTGGTGCATGACACCTCCTCCAGCGGCGCTACGGTGTTTATCGAGCCGGCGGCGGTGGTGGACGCCAACAATGACATTAAGGTGTTAGAGGGCCGGGAGCGGGAAGAGGTGCAGCGCATTCTCTTTGAGCTGTCTGCAGAGGCAGGTACTTTTGCAGAGAGTGTGCGCCACAGTTATGACAGTGCTGTGCGGCTGAACCTGATCTTTGCCAAGGCGCACTTGGCGTACCAAATGAAAGCTGCTCGTCCCCAGCTGAACACTGAGGGCGTAACGGATTTGAAAAATGCCCGCCATCCGCTGATTGATAAAGAGCGGGTGGTGCCGGTGCACATTACCCTGGGCACGGACTATGATACTCTGGTGATCACCGGCCCCAATACCGGCGGCAAGACGGTGACCTTAAAGACCTTGGGCCTGCTGACGGCGATGGTGGGCTGCGGGTTGTTGATCCCGGTATCAGACGGCAGCAAACTGGCGCTGTACCGTCAAATCTTGGTGGATATCGGAGATGAACAGAGCATTGCCCAAAACCTGTCCACTTTCTCCTCTCACATGGTGAATATTATTGATATTATGGGAAAGGCGGACAAAGACTCCCTGGTGCTGATCGACGAGTTGGGTGCCGGTACGGATCCCATCGAGGGCGCGGCGCTGGCAGTGTCTGTCATTGAATATCTGCGCCAAAAGGGAGCGCACATTGCCGCCACCACCCATTATGCGGAGCTGAAAGCCTATGCGCTGAATACGCCCGGGGTCAGTAACGGCTGCTGCGAGTTTGATGTGGAGACCCTGCGGCCTACCTATCGGCTGCTGATTGGCGTGCCCGGTCGGTCCAACGCCTTTGCCATTACGGAGCACCTGGGCATGGATCCGGCGGTGGTGCGGGCAGCTAAGGAGATTGTCGGCTCGGAGAACCGGCAGTTTGAGTCTGTGCTGGAGAACCTGGAGAGCGCTCGAAAGGCACTGGACGAGGAGCGGGCAGCGGCGTCCAAGGAACGGCAAGAGGCGGAGCGGCTGGCTGCCAAGGCCAGAGAAGAAAAGTCCAAGATCGACACCCTGCGGGATCGAGAACTGGACAAGGCTAAGCGAGAGGCACAGCGGTTGGTAGATGCTGCCAAACGCACATCTTCGGACTTCCTGCTCCAGCTGGAGCAGTTGAAGAAAGAGCAGACTGCCACCAACGCCACGGAATTGGCTCGCAAGACCAGGCGGGAGATCAAAAATCGCTTGGGCGAGTTGGACGATATTGTGAACCCCAACCGGCTGAACACCGATTGGGATGTGGATTATAAGTTGCCCCGCCCCTTGCAGGTAGGGGACCATGTGCTCATCAAGGGCATTGGTGAGGGCGACGTGCTGGAACTGGGCAGTAAGATCTTGGTTTCCTCCGGTATGCTGAAAACGCGGGTCAAACCGACGGATCTGCGCCTGCTGCCGCCCAAGAAGAAAGCGCCGATCACCGGCCAGCGCACCCTGCGGCGCACCACCTCCCGGGCAGACGCGGATGTAAAAACCGAGCTGGATCTGCGAGGCCAAACGGTAGAGGAAGCCCTGGGCAACCTGGGTCTGTTTATTGATAAGTGCGTGCTCAATAACATATCCGAGGTGCGCATTATCCACGGCAAAGGTACCGGTGCGCTGCGTACCGCCGTACAGGAAGAACTGC
>UMCI01038568.1_pt1 | contig 56276 bp, 60 predicted proteins | sample 1964211 | NCBI WGS metagenome assembly UMCI01 (sample SAMEA4835966, study PRJEB28245) | human gut metagenome | biome: gut microbiome; material: fecal sample | place: Denmark | collected 2008 | reverse complement strand
AAAGTTAGAAAGGACGTTATGATTAGAAAATCTGTTTTATGTACCGCATTGGCTTTTGTTATCGGCACGACCGCATCTTGCGCCAGCAAACCTGACAACCATGACCAGCACGTCGATTATGACAGGTTTGAGACTTATAACCGTGCCATGTTTAAGTTTAACTACCAGTTTGACAAGTATATCCTCAAGCCGGTTGCGGAAGGCTACCGGGCAGTTACCAACGACTTTACCCGTGAGCGTGTCCGTTCGGTAATCAGCAACATCAAGGAACCGGTCTATGCGGGCAACAATTTGTTGCAAGGCGACATTAAGCAATCGGGAATCGGCGTCGCCCGTTTTGGCATCAACTCGACATTGGGTCTGCTCGGCATGTTTGACGTTGCCGAAGGCTGGGGGCTGAAAAAAGATGCCGCCGGTTTTGACGAAACTTTAGCAGCCTGGTGCGTTCCGGACGGTCCGTTTATCGTTCTGCCGTTCGCCGGGCCGAGTACTCCGAGAGCTGCAGTCGGCATGTTTGCAGACGGATTTATGAATCCGGTCTACTGGGCAACATATCAAGATGCCAATGTTCATGATAAAGCCATTTACACCTATATCGGCGTTCAGGCAATTGCGCTGCGAGAATCCAATATTGAGCTTTTGGATGATTTGGAACGCGGTTCTGTTGACTTCTATTCAACCATGCGTTCGGCTTATTTGCAAAATCGCAAGACTATGGGCTGTAATGCTGCTGAAAATACGCAGTCTTATGACTTTGATTTCGGAATTGAAGACGAAGACGATACTTTTGACGAAATGGAAGCCCAATAACCTTTTGAACATAATATGGAGTATTTATAGATGAAGAAAAATTTATTTGCCGCTGTCTTTGCCGCAGCAGCCCTCTTGTCCGGGACGGTGCGGGCCGAAGTTGACGCTCAAGGCGCGCAAAAATTTGTGGAAAAAGTTACTTCGGACGGTATTGAACAGATTATCAACGCCAATGTATCGCAGGCCGAAAAAGACAAGCGTTTTGAGAAACTGTTTAACAGCGCGCTTGATTTGGATTTTATCGGCAAATTTGTGTTGGGACGCAACTGGCGCACAGCAACCCCGGCACAGAGAAAAGCATTTATTCAGGTTTATCGTGAGTTGAACGTCAAAACCTGGTCCAAGCGTTTTGACGAATTCAAAGGCAAAGCCTTTGTCTTTACGGGAACGACCCCGTCTTCTTCTGCCGGGCAGGTTTATGTCGATTCAACCGTCAACATGGGCGAAGGAGAACCGGCAAAAGTAAAATGGCGCGTTCGTCAAGAGGGAAAAAGTTTTAAAATTGTTGACATTGTTATTGAAAATGTTAGTCTGGCAATAACGGCTCGCAATGAATATTCAGGTTTTATAAAAAACAATCCGGGCGGTGTTGATGCCCTGATTAAAGATTTGCAAAACAAAGTTAAACAATCTTAATTTAAAAGTTTTCTTCCAGAAAGGAGCGCTTCGCCCGGAATATTGGACGGGGCGCTTTCTTTATTGCCTGCATGACATAGGCTCAGCGGGCAGTATCCAAGGGCAGGGGGCACAGGCGCAACCTTGATATCCCCCCTCGCCACTAATGTTGGGGGACGCTAGAGGTATGTTGCGGGCAGCAACCCAAGCCGAAGTGGTAATCTTAAAGCTTGCCTATCGTGCGGGTGTCCGCGTGAAATGATAAACCAAAAAAATGCCCTCAAGCGAGGGCATTTTTTTCTCAAAGCTTCTTACAGCCGTCCGTAATAAGCGTCCAGATACATTTGCTTGATTTCTGAAATCAGCGGATACGCAGGGTTGGCCCCAGTACACTGGTCGTCAAAGGCCAGCTCAGACAAGTTGTCAAGATTATCCAGGAAGACTTTTTCGTCAACGCCCCAGTCTTTGATGGAAGCCGGAATGTTGATACTCTTCTTAAGTTTTTCAATTTCCTTAATCAGGTTGGCAACTTTCTCGTCGTCGTTCTTACCGCCGAGATTAAGAAATTCGGCAACCTTGGCATAACGGCGTTTGCCTTCCGGATAATGATATTGCGAGAATGTCCCTTGTTTGGTCGGGCGGTCGTTGGAGTTAAATTTGACCACTTGGCTGATTAAAAGGGCATTGGCAATACCATGCGGAATGTTGTAGGCGCTGCCGAGCTTGTGAGCCATAGAGTGGCAGACACCGAGGAACGCCTGCGCAAATGCCATGCCGGCCATGGTTGCGGCATAATGCATATTTTCGCGGGCAATCGGATTATTGGGGCCGTCGTTGACTGACAATGCCAAATTGTCAAAAATCAGCCGGATTGCTTCATAGGCAATACCGTCGGTAAACGGCGTCGCCAAAATGGAAGCCAGAGCTTCCAGAGCATGGGTCAGCGAGTCAATACCCGAAGCGGCGGCCAACCCTTTGGGCATGGTCAGAACCAAATCCGGGTCAATAATCGCCATATTCGGCGACAGCGCATAGTCGGCAATCGGATATTTGATATGAGTGGCTGAATCGGTAATAACTGCAAAAGGCGTAACTTCCGAACCTGTACCCGAAGTTGTCGGAATGGCAACCATATAGGCTTTGGAGCCCAGTTCCGGGAACATGCAGACACGCTTGCGGATATCCATAAAACGCATGGCCAAATCGTCAAACTTGACTTCCGGGTGTTCATACATCAGCCAGACGATTTTGGCGGCATCCATCGGCGAACCGCCGCCGAGCGCAATAATTGCATCGGGTTCGAAATTGCGGGCCATAACCAATGCACGGTTGACCGTGTCCGTATCCGGATCTGGAGCAACTTCCGAGAAAATCTGAAAAGCAATGCCCATTTCTTCCAACACGTCGGTAATCTTCTTGGTGTAACCGAGCTGGAACAACGGTTTGTCGGTAATGATCAGGGCTTTTTTGCGGCCGCAGAGCTCGCGCAGGGCAAAACCGACGGCACCGCGCTTAAAGTAAATTTTAGGCGGAACCCGGAACCACAGCATATTTTCACGTCTTTCGGCTACGTTTTTAATGTTCATCAGATGTTTTACTCCTATGTTTTCGCTCGCTGCATTGCCGCCCCATGAACCGCAGCCCAAAGTCAGCGACGGGTCAAGGCGGAAGTTATAAAGGTCGCCGATGCCCCCTTGCGAAGACGGGGTGTTTACCAGCATGCGTCCGGTTTCGACAACTTCCGAAAAATGTTTGATACGGTCAGCATTCTGATTGGCGGTATAAAGGACCGACGTATGCCCCGGGCCGGCAAAGTTGACCAAATCGCGGGCCATGTCAACGGCTTGGTTGAAATCGTCTGCCTTGTACATTGCCAATACCGGCGAAAGCTTTTCGTAAGAAAATTCTTCTTCCGAACCGATTTTGCTGGCCTCGCCGATTAAGACCTTGGCATCTGCCGGAACCTTGAGGCCTGCCATTTCGGCAATTTTCGCTGCCGGCTGTCCGACGATTTTGGCATTCAGCTTGCCGTCTATGACAATGGTCTTGGCAACTTTTTCTTTTTCTTTCTTGTCCAGAAGATAAGCGCCGCGGTATTCAAATTCTTTGCGGACTTCGTCATAAATGTCCTTGTGGACGATAACCGATTGCTCCGAAGCGCAAATCATGCCGTTGTCAAACGTTTTGCTCATCAAGATGGAACTGACGGCCATTTTGATGTCTGCCGTTTCGTCGATGATTGCCGGGGTGTTGCCTGCGCCGACACCAAGTGCCGGGTTGCCGGAGCTGTATGCCGATTTAACCATGCCCGGGCCGCCGGTTGCCAAAATCAGATTGATGCCCTTGTGGCTCATCAGGTGCTGGGTCAGTTCAATGCTCGGTTCCTCAATCCAGCCGATGATCCCTTCCGGGGCACCGGCTTTGACCGCAGCCTCCAACATCAGTTTGGCCGTATGAACGGTACATTTTTTTGCGCGCGGATGCGGGGAGAAAATAATGCCGTTGCGGGTTTTGAGCGCAATCAGGCTCTTAAAAATCGTGGTCGATGTCGGATTGGTAGTCGGAATAACTCCGGCGATAATGCCGAGCGGTTCGGCAATCCGGGTCAATCCGTTGGTTTCGTCATGTTCCAAAACGCCGCAGGTCTTTGTGTGGCGGTATTTGTTATAAATTTCTTCGGCGGCAAAATGGTTTTTGATAACCTTGTCTTCAACCACGCCCATTCCAGTTTCCTCAACAGCCATCTTGGCTAGCGGAATGCGGTTGGCGTTGGCGGCAATGGCCATGGCTTCAAAAATCTTGTCAACCTGCTCCTGAGAATAGGTGGCAAGAACTTTCTGAGCTTGGCCGACCCGCTCTATCAACGCGTTTAGGTCATCAATGGTATTGATGCTTGTCGACGGTGTTGCGGCAATGTTTTTGTCTTTCATTATTTTCTCCTTGTTTATACTTTTTGCTGCACATAATATAAGCGGTAAATCTGAAAAAAATGATTAATTTCTTATTTATATTCCGACTTATACCAATACTTTTTGTTACAAATTTTTACAAACCTCTTCATGGTCGGAAAAAGGGTAAACCTTTCCGTTGATATACTGCCCGGTTTCGTGTCCTTTGCCGGCCAGTATCAAAACGTCTCCGTCGCTAAGCCCTGCCATTGCCTTTCGAATGGCTTCGGCGCGTCCGGGAATGTTTTTGCCGCGCGGGCAGGCGGCCATAATCTGCTCGCGGATTTTGGCGGCGTCCTCGGTGCGGGGATTGTCGTCGGTGACATAAATCACGTCGGCCAGTTCATTGGCAATTCGCCCCATAATCGGACGTTTGCCGCTGTCACGGTCGCCGCCGCAGCCAAACAGGACATGAAGCTTGCCCCTCGTATGCGGCCGCATGGCGCGAATAACGTTTTCCAGCGCGTCGGGCGTGTGGGCATAGTCAATATAAACCGTTGCGCCGCTGTCGGTGGTCCCGGCCAGCTCCAGGCGCCCTTTGGCCCCTTTGAGTGCCCCGGCGTGTCTGATGACTTCTTCCGGTTTCCCGCTCAAAACGGCGGCCATTCCCAAGGCGCAGAGAATGTTCATTGCCTGAAATTCTCCGGCCAGCGGAACAAAAATTTCCACTTCTTTGCCGAAATAAACCAGCTTAAGCCGTTGCCCGTTATGCTCCGGGAGCGCCTGTATCAGACGAAGCTCCCGGCCGTTGTGCCCGTAGGTGATGATCTTTTTTCCGCTCTCAAGGCAGGCTTTTTCAATCTGCGGAAAGGCCTCAATGTCGGCATTAAGGACGGCGGTTCCGCCCGGAACCAGGATTTCACGGAACAAAATCAGCTTGGCATTGAGATAATTTTCAAAAGTTTTGTGATAATCCAAATGGTCGCGGGTCAGGTTGGTAAAACCGGCAACCTCGGGGTGGACGCCGCCAACCCGGTATTGGCAGAGGCCGTGGCTGGACATCTCCATACAAACATAGTCATATCCTTCTCTTTTGAGCTTGGCCAGTTCTTCGGCGGTCGTTACGGCATTGGGCGTCGTGTTCGGCGAAGGCACGGGCGCCTGATTGCCCTTGATAAATCCGAGCGTGCCCATGCTGGCGGCTTTTGTTCCCATTGCCGTCAGAATCTGGCGGACAAAATCGGCAATCGAGGTCTTGCCGTTGGTTCCGGTAATGGCGGCAATATGCGCCGGCTGCGGGCCGTAAAATTCTGCGGCCAGTTCGGAAAATTTTTTGTTTGGATTGGCGTCTGCAATAAATTTGACATTTCCGGCAACGGAGGCATATTCGGCTTTTCCGAGAATAAGGGCGGCACCGTTGGCAATGGCGGAGGGAATATAGGACGATCCCGGCGCTTTTTCGCTGTCAAGCGCGGCAAACAAAAATCCCGGCTTAACCAAACGGGAATCCGAAGTCAGTCCCGTAATTTCAATATCCTCAATTTTCATGAACTTAGTCCTTGTTTTGCGATTCGATTATTTAAATTTTGAATCAAAAAAGCTAAAGAAGTGTTTAAAATCGGATTGTCGAAAAAAAACATTTTGCCGGAAAAAGTTATTGCGGCTCTTCAGCAATATGCCGAGAGCGTGCCTGACAATCCTTGCTATGAATAGTATCGCAGTTTTGAAAAAAAATAAGCCGGCAGATTACGATGAAAGACGATATCGGTGCTTTGACCGAGAGGATGATGTATAAAATAATTACCTGGTTCAATTAAAAAGGCGGTTTACATCTGTTGCGCAATATGCTATTAACCCCGGCATGATTGATATAAATGACATAACCGTGCGCCTTGGCGGCAAAGTCTTGCTGGAACATGCTTCCGCTCATGTTTCCGATGGCCAGAAAGTCGGCTTGGTCGGAGCCAACGGCTGCGGCAAATCCACTTTGTTCCGGGTCTTGAAAGGCGAATTGGAAACCGAAACCGGAAACGTGTTTTTTCCGGGCGGGTATAATGTTGTCTTTGTTGAACAGGAAATCCGCGATATGTCGGTTCCGGTGCTGGACTTTGTCCTCGCTGCCCACCGTGAGCGGGCAGAATTGCTGAAACGCCTGGAACAAGCCGAAGAAACGGAGTTGGCGGAAATTCATGAAAGGCTGAATTTGCTGGGCGCCGCTGCCGCTCCGGCGGAAGCTGCTTCTATTCTGACCGGGTTGGGATTTAAGGATACCGATTTGGAACGGCCGTTGGGCGAATTTTCCGGTGGTTGGCAAATGCGCGCGGCTTTGGCGGCGGCATTGTTTCGGCCTTCCGACGTTTTGCTGCTTGACGAGCCGACCAACCACCTTGACCTGGAGGCAGGCATCTGGCTTGAAAACCGGCTGCGCCAATACCGGGGCACTTTGCTGCTCATCAGCCATGACCGCAATATTTTAAATTCGCTTTGCGATTATATCCTGCATTTTGACCACCGAAAGCTGATTTCTTATTCCGGAAATTACGATACCTTTTGCCGTACCCGTGCCATGCAGCAGGAACTTTTGGAGAAAACGGCCGAAAAACAGGAACGCCGCCGCCGGCACCTGCAATCATTCGTCGACCGCTTCCGCTATAAGGCCAGCAAAGCCCGCCAGGCTCAAAGCCGGTTGAAAATGCTGGAAAAATTGGAAACAATCACCCTGCTGGAAGACGATGCCGTTACCCGTTTTGATTTTCCGGAACCTCTGGAACTTCCGCCGCCGCTGCTCACTCTGGAAGGCGGCGTTGCCGGTTATGATGGGAAAGCGGTCTTGAAAAGACTTAATTTGCAAGTTGTCGATAATGACCGGATAGCCCTGCTGGGCGCCAACGGCAACGGAAAATCGACTTTGGCAAAAGTTCTGTCCGGCCGCCTGCCGTTAATGGAAGGCAAACTGACCAAAAGCGGTAAGCTTAAAATTGGCTATTTTGCCCAACACCAGGCTGAGGAATTGCCGCTGGAGCTGACGCCGGTCGAATTTATGGCCCCCAAGCTTCCGGATTTCCGCGAACCGCAGCTGCGGTCTTATCTGGCCCGCTTCGGATTGACGCAGGAAAAAGCCCTGACCCGGATTGAAAAGCTTTCCGGCGGCGAAAAGGCGCGCCTGCTGTTTGCGGCAATGGCATATAATGCGCCGGAAATCCTGATTTTGGACGAGCCGACCAACCATTTGGACATTGACGGCCGCGAGGCTTTGATTCGTGCCTTAAACGAATATAAAGGCTCGGTGATTCTGATTGCCCACGATATGCATTTGGTCGAATTGGTGGCTGATACGCTTTGGTTGGTCAAGGACGGCACCTGCAAACCTTATGACGGCGATTTGTCCGAATATCGCAATTTATTGCTGCAGCCGGATAAGCCGGCGGATAAAAAAGCTTTGCCACAACCGGAACCGCGGCAGCCCAAAGGCGATACCCGCGCCGAAAAAAAAGCAGCCGTTTCCCGCCTGCGAAGGGTAGAACGCGAGATTGAAAAGCTTGAAGAACAGAAAAAACTATTGGAAGCCGCTTTTGAGCAGCCGCTGCCGACAGAAGAAATTATTGCCAAACAAAAGGATTTAGCCTGGATAGACAATCAGTTAAACGCTTTTGAAGAAGAATGGTTTGAACTTTCTGCCAAATTAGAAAAATAATGCTTTGGCATTCATAATAAATATAGACAAACAATATTGACATTGACAAAAAATGTTGGTATTCTATTTTATATATTTTTACTTTAAGTCTTAATGAGAAGAAAGCTGATGGCAGAGAAGTCTTTGCGTAAGAAAATCAAGGATTTTATTGTTGGAACCTTTGCTCTGGGATCTATTGTCGGCGGTGGCCAGTTGCAGGCTCAGGAAAATAACAATAAAGAAGAGTTTCAAAAAGAGCAGCAGGAAAGCCGCAAAGAGTTTGACGAATATTCCAAGCGGCAAAGAGCCGAATGGGAAACCTACAAGCAGGAAAATGCGATGCTGCTTCAGTATATGGAAATTGTTCGGCAAAAAGCGGAAAACCAGCAAGATGATAATAAGATTGCCAGCGATATAGAACAAAATCGAATATCGGAAAATAGTCATAAAAACAAGACCAAAAAAATTGAAATTTCCTCCGTGCCGCAAGTTAAGAAGGATATAGATTTACGATGGTTGAACAAATCTCCGAAAGCAGACACCAAAAAACCTCTTACTAATCGCAAGGCCTATGAACAAATGATCGGGCTGTTGCCGCAAATGTTCTTATTTATAGACAATATTGATAAAAAAATGCAAGATGTGGTTCCAAGTAATAGAAGTATGTATTATCAACAAGCAGCTTATCATTATGCAGAGATATTCGGTCGTATGAGCGATCAGGAAGGCGAAAAGTTTTTTGCTAAAGAATTTAATGGTGCTGAAATTGTAAAAGTTAATGGTTTGCGCTTTGTCAGTTACAAAGGGTTAGGCTATGAGATTAAACCGAATGGTGGTGCCAGATGGCATAGCGATTGTCGGGATCCCGGTCCTCATCTCAAAATTGACGGGGTAATTTCTAAGGCTGTTCAACGCGAGCAGAGTTTGATGCAGGCCAGTCAGAAAAGGGGTGGACGCTGATTGTCAACAGATAATCAAAAAAATGTTGTCAGGAAGTCCTGTGGTTTTTTCCTGTTTCCTTAATCTAAAAAAAAGATTATTGGCAGAAGCTCATCTCGATAAGGGTAGAGGGCAATCAGAGCCAGGATATAAAGTATTGTTAGAAATACATCCCAGAACCGAAGTTCAAATTCACCGTCATCAATTAAACAGCGATATTTCTCCGGTATAATTTCAAAGGTACACCCCAATATGTAATTGCTAAACAAAAAAAACACAACACAATCAAATACAAAAAAACAAGGGGTAATAGGATATTCGCACTGTATTGCAACAGTAATCCCTATTATATAGATTATAAAATACAACAAAACGGTATCAATAATCTCCATCAGTTTATCATACATCTTTCTGTTCCTTTTACCCCTTGTGTAAATTTAATCTTTTATGCGGTTTATCAAAGCGTCTCCAGTAGCACTAAAGCCTCCGCTTAATAAACCTCGAGAAAGCGTCCGTCCGCCGCCTCTGCCCCAAAGCTTATTTCCTAATGCATAGCTTCCTGAACTCAACGTACCTCCAGTCACAGCCTTGGTGACATATTCTTTACGTCCTTTTTCGCTGCTCCCAACACCATAAACTGTACCGCTAACCGCAGAATTTAGCAAGTTTTTTCTGCTCTTAACTGTCAGCGGGGCTGAGTTGGCCGCACTTTTAACAAATCGTCCCGGTGCGGTAATGGAGCTTGTTATCTCAGAGATGATGCTTAAGGTCGGAGCGTTTTGCCGTCCTTCCAGCAGGTTTTTGCGCCGTGCATCTCGATATTTACGGTATCCGCGGGCAACATCTTCTTTAAAACCTTTGCCGCCCTTGAAGATTAGATTTCCCGCGCCGTACCCGGCAGCTCCGGCGGCTCCTTCAATCTCATCTTCAAAGCCGAACGAAAGTCCTTGCAATGCCGAGCTTGTGGCGTATTCGCCGTACCTCAGGGCTTTGTTCATGGCACTTTCGGTTTCTCCCCGCGGTTTCATAATCCCGTCGGTTTGGAGTTTGTTTTCTTTCTGAAATTTTTTAATGCCGTCAAACATCTGATTGTCGGCAATTTTGGTCATTCCCCATTCTGGTTCTTCATAATATCCCATATTTTTCAGATTTTTTTTGACCGCCAGCACATCATCGCCGTCAATATCATCGGTTGTTTCGGATATTTCTTTTTTTAGTCTGAGTAAATCGCTCATAATTTTTCTCCTTGATTAATTAAAAAACAAAAAACCGCCGGAAAACCGACGGTTTTTAAACACACTATACCCAAGTGACAAAAGGACATTAACTTATTTTTGTCATCGCGTCAAGGATTTTATTCCTATCATCCTGAGGGTATTCTTCAGGCATAATTGCGAAAATTCCCAAACAGGGAAGGGCAGGTTTCCGACAAATGTCCAAGCAAAATTCCCAGCCCCTCGTAAGAAAGAGCGCCCAAATCGTAATGATCGCTCAAATACGCCAGTTGTTTGTGAGACAGCTCATAGCCGTTAAAATTGATAATTTTGGCTCCCAGCCCGCAACTGTCCGGCTGCAGGGGATTTTCTTCAAGAGATTGCCGCAGCATTTGCCTCTCCAAAGCATCTTGTGCCATAAAGCGTGCCCGAGCTTCGGCTCCTTTGCGGTATATTTCCGCAAGTTCTTTTTCCTCTTGCTTTTTTTCCCGTTTTTTTACCCAGTAAAAAATTCCCAAAACCAGAAATACTGCAAATAAAAATGAAACCATAATGATAAAAATTAAATGTTAAACATTAAAATATACGCTATCTCATTTTGGCAAATTTGTCAACAAACTATTGCGGCGATAACAAAATATTAGCCATAAACAAGCCGAAAATCAGCAGCATAAAGACCGAGCCGATAATAATGACAAGCGGATTAGACTGCGTTTCCCGGCGCAGAACCCACGCCGCGGCAAAAACGCCGAGATAACTGACCAGAAAGGCCGCGCTCGACAAGTTGACAATCGAGGTAAAGTCAAAAAAGACCGTTGCCAACATAATCAGAACTGTGGTCAGCAGATTGCCGAATGTCCCGTGCCGCCAAAATGTATGCATATAAAAGGCCGGCAAAATATGCTGGTGCGCCAAAGAGCGGGTAATGCGGAAAATGCTGAAAAATGTGGCGCTGATTCCGGAAATAAAGGCGATAACCGCCGTCAAATACATAACAGCCTGTCCGCCGCTGCCCAAAAGCCGCTTTGCCGCCGTGGCAACGGCAGTGTCGGGATTGCCGTACAATTCGCTGCCCGGGATAAAATTCAGGACCACAAACGCCAGCCCGCAATACAGGCTCATAACCAAAAACAGGGTAATATAGATCGCCCGAGGAATGGTCTTCTGCGGATCGGCTACGTCAGAAGCCGCGTTGGTAATCACGCCGTAGCCGGCATAAGCAAAAAAGGTAATGCCGATACTGCCGAAAAACTGCAGGTTTGAAGTCGGCTTGATGTTTGTGGCCGGCAAATCCGGCCCGAAATGAAACCAGGCGGCAATAATCAAAACCAGCAGTACCGTAAGTTTAAACCCGACCATAAAGATTTCGCTCCAGCCGACTTCCGCCGACCCGAGCATGTTAATCACCGCCATTGCCGCAATCAGTCCCAGGGCAAACATATTGACATACCGTTCGACCGGAGGAATATAATCAAAAAATTCCGTGGCATAAATCCCAAAGGATTTGGCCATCATTGAGATCGAAATCGCCGAAGTCAGCAAATATACAAAGGTTAGCCCGCCGGACACGAATTTGGACTTGAACGCCAGATGAAAATAATTGGTCAGCCCGCCGTATTGCGGATAACGCCTGGAAAGCCGGGCATAGGAATAGCCCGAAAACAGGGCCGCGGTTCCCGCCAGCAAAAAGGAATAGTACGTACGGTCGCCGGCCATGACGATAACTTGCCCGAGCAGGGCAAAAATTCCGGCGCCGACAATGGAACCGATGCCGAGTGCAACCACGCTGGTTAAATCCATACCGAATTTTTTGAACATTGCCTTTAATCCCTCAAACCAAACTTTCTCCGGCAATATATTCCCCAAACGCCGAAATTCAATCTGCGGCAAAATAAAATAATGCCGGGAGCCTTTATTTGTATAGCCTCATGATTATATATTCCTAAGATATATAACCTAAAGACGGGGGAAAAATGAGAAAGCTGGTGTTGATGCTGGTTCTGGCGGCGCTGGGCGGCTGCGCGTCGTTTGAGCGCGAGCTGGCGCGAGATATTGTCAAAAGCGGAGAAGTCAAACTCGACCGTTGCGAGGTCAGCGGTTTCCGCTATCCGGGTATTGGTAATGGACTTCAAACCCCCAAAGTGCTTAAAGTGCTGATGATTCACGGCGTCGGCATTCACCATCCCGGTTATTCCCGGCGCATTCAGGAGAACCTGGCTGCCAAAACCGGATTGGACGTCCTCTCCCGGCTGCCCAAAAACATAAAACTGCGCGATCCCGAAAATCCCCAAACCCCAATCGGCAATCTGCGCATAAGCTTTTGGCAAAACCGCAGCGGTACCGAAAATATGCTGTTCTACGAGTTGACCTGGTCAGAAATCACAACTCCGGAAAAACAGATCATAGCTTTTGATACAACTGAACAATATTCCAAATTCCGAGTACCGTTTAATAATATGATGAAAGAATTTTTAGACAGCACGCTGCCCGATCCGCTGCTTTATCTGGTCGGACGCGATAACCTGATCCGCAACTCCGGGCGCCAGGCCTTGTGTTGGATGCTCAAAACCGATTGGAACTCAATACCCGACAACCGTGCCGAAGTCTGCACCCTCGGCATCGGCGAAGAAGTCCGAGCCTTGGGTGGACAGAAGCTGGCGTTTATTACCCACAGCCTGGGCAGCGAAATCCTGATGGATGTAATGATTGATACTGCCAACCGGATAGCCCCGGCAATAGACACCCCGGAACATTATGGAGCCGAAACCGTTCGGCGGCTGCAAAACAAGGAAATTACCATGTTTATGCTGGCCAATCAGCTCCCGATACTCCAAATCGGCCGCCCGCTGCCGCCAGTTCATAACCAAACCGGAAACTATTGCCGCCCGTCCGGGAAAAACTATCGCCGCCGCATATTCAAAGCCGCAAATATCGTGGCTTTCAGCGACCCTAACGATATCTTAAGCTACGCTGTTCCCCAGGATTTTGCCGATAAATATATAGATTCCCGCATTTGTCCGCAGGTAACAAACGTTTCGGTTAATGTGGCGCCGGAAATTTCGGCTTTCGGGGTTGGAATTGTCAACCCGGTAACCGCCCATACCGCTTATGATAACAGTCCCAAAGTCATAGGCCTGATTACCCGCGGAACCGATGATTTTAATCAAGACAAAGAATTAAGCGGGCTCTGCCGTTTTATTGAATTAAGGCACGATAACCAAATGCGCCTCTGAAACGCGTTGCCTGCCGCTATCCTTACCGCCATACCTGGCGTGAGTGGCATCTTTGGCCGAATGTCCGGTGTGCGGAAGAAAGAAAAGGCTCCGAGGGAGCGTTTCCTGACAAACAGGAAGGTTTATTGATGAGTAAACAAGTGATAACGCCGCTCTCCGAAGTTTACGGATTGGAGTTTTTTAGAGCCGTCATAAACGTTCTCTGCAAGAGAAATGTCTGCTGCCTGTGGTAGTTGGTCAGCTGTCCGGCAATCTATTGGCTGCAAAGTAAAGGCTTGGTCTGGCGCAATGTTGACGCCATTTAAAAAGAGCTCTCATGCCATGCTTTGTTTTTGGGGATAAATATCAGAAATCTGCTTGGGTTTAAGTAAAAAACAAACGAAAAACGGCTCCGCGGAGCCGTTTGAAAAGAGGGTCTTATTTTTATCTGATGACGTCGCAAACGCAAGAGCCGGTAAAGTTCTGCCCCAATACGTCCAAAACCAGTTGGCTGTCCTCGTCCATATAATTGGGAGCCGCCGGTTCCGAAGCTTCAAGGATAAAAATAATGTCAAAACCGTATTCGTCAAACTGATGAAGCAGATAAGTTGCGTTATTATGAATTTCCTTGCAAATTTCCTGCATTCTGCTGCTGATTTCCGTAATGCAATTGATATTGAAAAAACGAGCAGAGAACATCTTATTGACGGGAAGCTCTTCCGTACCGGTTGTGCAAACCACATGCAGCAGATTTTCCGGAGACCCCGCCGAGACCATCAGTTTATGAATATCGTTGAATTTTTTCTCCGTCGTGGGTAAAAACTCAAAGTCTTCAATCATAAACCCGCTTTGCGGCAAAACAGTTTTGCTTCCCAGTAAAATATTTTTCAGACGAATGGCAACAAAAGCGCCGGAATCTAAAATTTCATAAATCCGAAAAGAAGGGATACCTGTCAACGCGATAAAATTAGCATAATGTTTCATAACTATAATTATTAAAAAAATTTATAATGTTAATTGACGCAAAATTACTTTATTTTTCGTCTTTTGTCAATATTAATTTCTCATTTGATTCCGCTTGCTCTTCCGGTGTTATTCTGGCTAACCGGCCGAAAATCGAATAAAAACGTCCGTGCCGGTGCAGCGGGCGACATTCCCCTTCAAGCTGCACCTACGGAAACCGTTGTTTAAAATAAGCATAGGCTTCTGCCAAAAGTTTGAATTTTTCTTCCGCAGCTTTGTTCCCGGGATTGCGGTCGGGATGGTACTTTTTGGCCAAACGGCGGTAGTTCCGTTTCAAAGCTGCAGGACTTAGTTCTGCTCTTGACAGCTCCAACACTTGCAGATAACGCTCTTCCGCAATTTCTGTTTGCGATTGCGTCCGCGACTGTTGGCTGCGTTTTTCCTGCTGCTGCCATGATGATTGCCCTTGCTTGCCGGAAAAAGACGATTTTTTCTTATAACCGCCGGTTTTGAAATAGATATAAACATCATAGCCAAAACAGATTGCCGAACGGATAAATCGGAAAATTCCGTAAAAAATATTCCAGCAGCCGACCACAAAACCGGCAATCAGCAGATAACATTTCCATAAAAGGTCAATGATCAACAGCATCAAATATGCAGCAACAGCCAATGCTATCAAACCCAAAATAAAATTCATAACCCAATAATTTTAATAAATTTTTATTCTCATCGCCAGATATACCGCAGCTTTGCCGAAAGTCAAGAATAAAGAAACATGCGAACGAAACATGAGAAAAAAATATTTTAAAATTAAAATTTGTATTTAGCCCGGTTGAAAAAGCCTGAAAAAAGACAAATATTAACACGGGAGTGTAATTCTTGTTGCATTTTATAAATTTTTGATAGAGACTGGCTTTAGAAATACTCTTTATAGGAGTGATAATAATGAGCATATACAATTCGGCTCGGCGTGTGGTGATGTCAACGACAAACCAACCAACTCCGGATCACCACGATACCTTTCCCCAAACTTTGTCTATTAAGAAGATTTCCCGTCCTGTCCGTTATTCCCGTCTTTTTTCTTTGTTATTTTTCTTTGCATCGTTTTCAATGATGTTGAATACGCTGTGTTAGCGATAGAAAAAAACGTCCGCCGTAAAGCCCTCGCATTTCTGGAGTGACAGGTAATTCGGCATTGCTAACCGTACTGTTGTCAAACCGGCTGCCTCAGTCGGGGTGAAAAATCCGCTGTGTCAAAAACTTTCGATCCGCCGTCGAAAACGGATACCTTGATATTTTCCGATAAACAATTACATCTTTTCTGAATGTTTGAAATTTGAAAGGATAGTCAGATGAAATACTGGATTGCAATGTTTCCTTTGCTGCTTGCGGCTTGCGCAAACACGGTTGAAGTTAAAGACAAAGATGATTTCAAATGCGGAGAACAAATTGTCCGGGCGGAATTTCTGGACGATGATTCAATAATTTTGCAGATTAACGGTGTCAATAATGTTTTAACCAAAGTAGCGGCAGCTTCGGGAAAGAGATACGAGAATATTGCCACCCAAATTGTCTTTATGCAGCAAAACGGCGACTATTACCTCACAATTAAAGGACGGAATTACCCGGTGTGCCAAAAAATTGAAAGATAACGGCAGATTCTGCTGCCTTGATAAAAAAACGGTTTATATCCGTTCGGTTCTGCTGCTTGAGGTAAGAAGCAAAGAGTCGCCCGGCCGGGATTAGATGAAAATTTTTATGTCCCTGTTAATAAAATTGACAAAAATATCTTGTGATTTGGCTAATATGTGCTAAACTGAATATATTGACTGTTATATTCAGGAGGAGGCAGGTATATGGCCGCGGACGAACTCACCAGACAAGATTTGCAATTTGCCAAACAGCGGATTAAAGCCCTGTTGTCCGACCGCCGGAAGGTTTTTGTCGCTCAAGGCGTCTCGCCGGTTATTTCGGCCTTGGCCGGCTTGGCCGATAAGCTTGCTCTGGCTCGTGACAACAATGGGGAAGCCAAACCCGGCTGGCTTTATACTTTTTTGACAACCAGCGTTCTCTCCGGCGCCAGTTCGGAATTGGTAAATTATTATGTCATGCGCGAGCAGGTTGCCGTCGAAATGTCCCTTCAAAGCAAGGTTCATCAGGAGTTTGATAATTTTCCGATTGCCGAAAGAAAACGGCGTAAGCCGGAAGAAATTACCGTAGACGACAGCACCATGCGGATTGCGGCCAACGGTTATCTCGGCTCAAAGGGCAACTTGATTGGGCAAAGTATTTCTGCTGCGGTCATGCTCGGAACAACGCTGGTGTCCGGCGGCTTGGCCAATCTGCCGGTCATGGGGGCGGTTATCGGCCTCTCCGGCGCTTATTCGTATCTGATAAATCGAAAAATGAATGCCGACAAAATCGCCCAAAAAAATAATATCCGCAAAACCCAGGTCAAGCTTGTCGAACATTCAAGGCACATGTACAGTAACAGCCTGGAACGCGAAATCAACGATCCTGAAAAAAAATCTTACCGTATTCTGGAACAGAAACAGGAAGCTTTTCTGGGAAGCTTTAAAAGTTTTACCAATATGCTCAGTAAATATGCCTTGGTCGGAACCGCGGTCAAAGCGGCGATTGTCGGCGGTGTAACGGCGGCAACCTGGGCGACCAATCCGGCCAACGTGCTGGTAACCGCCGCGGCCGCGCTCGGATGCTACAGTTCGGTAACCGGTTGTGTCAATTCATGGTTTTCCCTCAAGGAGCATGTCGGGAACTTTGCCCATGCTTATAAGAACTTTCGCTCCAAAATGACCAATGTTTCCTTCGGCAAAGAAAAAATCCGCGCCCGGGCCGATACGATTCAGCTGGACCGGATTGGCGTCAAACACCGTGAAGCCGAAGATATTACCGCCTATAAAAAAGACTGGCTTTTCCGCAGTAATGAAGATTTGCGCATTGGGCGCGGCATTACCCTGTTAAGCGGTGCCAGCGGCGCCGGAAAAAGCTCTCTTCTCAACCTGCTGATGCATAGCGACGATGTTGCCGAAGGGGCAATTCGCATCGGTACGACGGATGAAAAAGGGCGCTTTAAGGGAACTGATTATAAAAAACTGGCTTTCGGCGAACCAGCCCGTAACATTTCCATGTCTTTGCAGGGCGGAAAATTATCGCAAATGACTGTCGAGGAATATATCCGCCTGGCTAATCCGCAGGCTTCCGAAGAGCTGGTAAACCGGGTGAAGGATTTGGTCGGTATTAAAGAAGACAAGGACAATCCGTCATGTATTTCGCCGTCGCTGATGATTGATTCGGGCGGAAACAACGTTTCCGGCGGACAGATAAACCGGCTCAACCTAGCTCAGGCGCTTATTAAAGACGCGCCGATTATGATATTGGACGAGCCGACGGCCGGCGTCGATGCCACAATGTCGGAAAATATTATAAATTATATCAATGGCTTAAAAAATGATAAAACTATTGTTTACATAACCCATAATGTTGATGAAGTCAAAAAGCTGGAGGCGTCTCAGGCGCTGGATATTGGAAAAGACAACGGTGCGGAAACGGCAACGATCGTCCGCTATGACTTGTCTGAAAATGCTGAAAAAAAATCCTATGTCGAATTTTTTGCCAATCGTAATGTCGGACGTTCTCCGAGCAGATCTTCAGCCGAACATCTTGACGTAACGGCTGAATTGGCACGGGTCAAGGAAAAATTATACGGCCGAAAGCCTGATGCCCGAACCGCCGCCGAAACAAATGCCGCCGCGATTGAAAAAACAACTGCGGACAAACCCCGTTCCGCAATACCGCCCCGGCAAGGCTATAGTTATTAGAAAGCTCCTGCTTGAAAAACAGCCGGGCTAATTCTTGAGCCAGCGGCCGACTTGCTGCCAAAGGCTGCTTTTTTCTTCGCAGATTTCCCGTTCGCTGTTCCAACGGCCTCCGTTGTCTTCACAGGCGATTTCATTGCGGTGGGAATATTGATAATACCCAAATGCGCCGGCGGCTAGCAAGGAGACAAACAGCAGAATCTTGATAAGGCTTTTGGCAAATATCCATAACAGCCACAAAAAGACCACCCCTCCGGCCTCAAGTTTAATAAGCAGGGTATCTTGCCCAAAAATAAAAATCCGGGCTGCATAAAACAGGATAACCGCCCCAAAAAGGGAATTAATCGGAGAGACGGCGATAGAAAGCAGTATCTTTTTCCAACGGCTGCCGTTTTTATTTTCCGGAGACGTTTCTTCAAACATATTTTTATTTCTCATTCTCTGCCGGCGGCGTTAATGTTGACAATATGTCTGGCCGGGGACCTCTCTTCTTCGATGATTTTAGCCAGTCCGCGGGCAAATTTCCGCGCCGCGTTTTCTCCCTTGTATGTCTGGGGAATAGACAGGCTGTTCTGCGGAAAAATTCCCGAAGAAATGTCTGTAATTGTTTTTTTCAGGTTCCCGGTATCCGAAATTTCCGGAGCCAGGTCAAGTTCCGCCGTTGGCGAACGCATGCTTTTTTCATGCCGCGGATTGAGGGATATGACATTGCTGCCGGTCAGAACCGCATCGAACAGAACCGAAGTCCGAACTCCGGCAATCAGCCTGCGGGTGCCTTTCCCCATTGCCGTATAGGCCAGAAGCGGATTTTCGCCACCCTTGTCAAACTCGCGTGAACCGCTGACCGCAGCCAAAAGGGCCTGCCGTGTTTCGGCGGAATCTTTGGGATGAAAAGCAAACAAAACTTTTACTTGCGGCATGTCCTTAATGCTGTTGTTTAAAAGTTTAGCCGCTTCCAAATCGGTTTTCGGACTGCATGAGCTGCTGTATACGATGCAAAAATCGCCGCTTTGAACGTTGTTCAGAGTGTACAGGCGGTTGCGGACTTCCTCGAGCCGCGGAGAATTCTTGATGTCAGATGCTTCTTCGTATCGGGGCATCGGAAGCACATGGATTTTGTTCATTGCAATCAACCCCGTGTCTTTAAGAAACTTCTTCATCTGATGTGAGGCAACAATCATGGTTTCCGGACCGCGCCGCGATGAATTGAGCCGATAGCGAATCAGATAAGGGGAAAGATATGCGGCTTCGGAAATGCCGATATTGATTTTTTTCAGGCGCGAAGCCGCGTCGGCAAAAGCAAAGTCCGCTTTATACTCCTGTTGCTGCATTCCGCTGCCGGATTTGGTCTTTTTGTGCGCATTGGAGAGGCCGGTAATCACGGCCGCCGGATTTTCGTTCCGGACAATTTTGTAAGCGTCAATAATCGGCATTTGTTTGTAGGGAATAATGTTGTATTTTTTTAATTCTTCCGGAGAAAAACATTCGGACAGCTTTTTGTAAGCAAGGGTGTCCTTTGCGTAAATTTTCAAATTAAAGTCCTGGGCAAGTTCGGGAATTGCTTTCCAGATTGAAGAAACGACGCCGATGTCGGAAAAAGCCATAAGTAAATTTTCTTTTTTCATTTTCTGTCTTTCTCGGTTTATAAATAAGTTGAATGAGCGGCTTGCTTAGCCAGTTTCATCAGTTGGTTTAAGTTTTGAATATGCTTAAGCCGCAGCACCTTGTCGGCACGGTCAAACTTGCTGGTTTGTTTCAGCTGCCCCCGGTTTATTTTTTGAGCCATGGCCTTAACGCCCTGACCTTTGCTGCCTGCCGCCTTAATATCTTCGGCCAGCCGGTTTTGCCGGGCTTCACTCAGTTTCTCTGTACTGTTCAGGGCGTCGGCAATGGAAGATTTGATCCCGTATTCGTTATAAATCGCATAGCTGTAAGCCAGCTTTTGTTTGCTGACGCCTTGAGGCAAGACCAGAAGCTTTTTCTCAATCTGCGCTTCTATCTGTTTGTATAAGGCTTCTTTTTTGGGGGCAGATATCAAAATGTCTAACGTGTTGTCATAATAGTTGTTCCAGATTTTTTGCTCCCGGTCGTCTTTAGAAGCCGAAGGAGAGACGCTTGGGGCAGCCTTTTGTGCCTCGGCAAAAGAAATTGTCTTTGCGGCTGCGGTTGTAGTGCTGCTTTCCGTAGTATTTTGAGCTGTTGGCGCAATTTCTTTGTCAGGTGAGAATTTCAGCTGTTTGTCGCAGGATTTCAGGCCAATAAGGCTTCCTGCCGCCGCCAGAACCGCCAGCGTCGAAATTTTTATTTTGCCGGTAGCGTGGCGGAATTTGTTTTTGGCTCTGATGACGGATAAAGAAAACTTGCCGGCATTGGCTTCATTTTGCCTGATGGTTTGGGTTAAAGACTGAATGGCTTTGTCGGCCTTGTCAGATTTGACCTCAAACATAATGCAGAAATAATCCCGCAATGCGTAAGCATCATTATTTTTTACTTTAATATTTCCCTTTGCAAAAGCCTCGAGATATTCTTCGGCTTCCCGATGCAGACGGCTGGCTTTGTTATAAGCAGAGGCATTGTAAGTCCGGCTGTTGCGGAGTTTTTTGCAAGCGTTTCGGAAAGCGCGGTATTTCAAAGTCAGACGCCAGCCCGGCAAGTATTTGGCTTTGGGGGTTGACGGAGCAATGGGCAGGAGGCGTTTGCTGTTTTGCAGATATTGCCGAACGTCAAATCCGGCAGATTTTTGCAATTTTTCAAGTAAACATTCTTTGTCGGGTCCGCCGAAAATATTAATATAATCCGCCCAGACTGCATAATCCCGGCCGTTGATGTTCAGGCAGCCCCGCTCAAAGAGATTTAGAATTTCAAAGGCCCGGTCTTCGATTTCAATTCTTTCGGAATTATAGCGCAGCGGAAAGTTTTTCTTGGCCAGCCTGAAATAACGGTTTAAGTCTTTTTTCAGTTTTTTGTCAGTCATTTGAATAGCCATATTATTTTCCTAAAAAGGAATTTTCTTAAAAATATGTCTATAATATGTCTATATTTTGTGAAAAGTCAAGAATTTTTTTGCAAAATAAATTAATAAATAAAAATTCCGACAACGGCACTAAGCGCCATAACCCAAACCGGATTGGCTTTAAAGCGGCGCAGCAATATCATTGAAAACAGAGCGATGCCGAGAGCATAGAAATCAAAATCCCGAATGGGCGCGCCGAAGTCATTGTGTCCGGTCAGGGCCAAAAGCAGAATGCCAGCGCCGGCTGAACCGATAAGCCCGGTAGCTACTGATTTCAGCCCCCGCAGAACCGCCATGATAACTTCCGAATTTCGGTGGCAGCAAAAGAAATGAAAACCGCCGAGCGAGATGAGAACCCCGGAGAAAATACAACTGAATGTTGCCGCCACGGCACCAAGAAATCCTGCAATCTTAAGGCCCACAAAACTTGAAGCGTTAATGGCCAGCGGTCCCGGCGTCATTTGGGAGATTGTGATAATATCGGTGTATTCCTTCATGGTCAGCCAATGATAGCGGTTGACGAGCAGATCCTCAATCAGGGTAATGATCGCATAACCGCCGCCAATGCTGAAACTGCCGATTTGCCAAAAACTTAAACTTAAATCCCAGAGTTTTTCAAACATTTTATTTCCTTAATTTTTCTTTGAAATTAAAAATCAATGCATAAGCCGCTAATGAAACGACAATCAGCAAAATGGCATTGGTGTTAAAAACAAAAGCCGCCAAAAAGACGGCGGCAGCCGTAAAAAGTCCAAGCGCCTCTTTGGCTCTGGCAACATTTTTCCCCATATCATACACGACATCGATGATAATCGCGGCAATGGCGGCAATCATTCCTTTAAGGGCGGCGTTAATCGTATGATTGTGAATCAGTTGCTGATAGCAGGCCGCGACTGCGGCAATAATCAGCAGGGGAGGGAGAACCGCGGCAATACAGCTGATAACGGCGCCGGAAATCCCGGCCATTTTAAATCCGGTAATTGCCGAGAGATTAATCGCAATGGCGCCCGGAGCCGATTGTGCAATCGCATACATCTCCCACAGTTCGTCTTCATCAAAGGCTTTGGCTTGCTCAATAAACTGTTTTCTCACCAGCGGAATAATCATGTATCCGCCTCCGACAGCCAGACAGCTGATGATAATATTGGCTTTGAACAGCCATAATAAGCGGTATAATAAACTTTTATCCTGCATCAAGAAACTCCGTCCCGATATGTCAAAAATTTGTGCAACCCTGAACTTACATCAGTTTAAGGCTTATTTCAAAGGGATTTTTCGCTAGAGCCCAAGGATGTTTATATTCGCGGCGCCAATCGGAAAGAACCGGCAGCCTCCCGGCAAACCGGAAGACATATAAATCCGTCCCTCCAGTCCCCGAAGCGTCTTAAGGCGTACGGCACGCTAAAATTTTATTTTTTCAAAAATTTCTTCTCTGTTGTATTCTTTTTTCTCAAGCCGCGGCCATGCGTCTAATCCGTCATTGTCAAATCTGGGCAAAATATGAATATGAAAATGAAGTACTGATTGTTGGGCCGATAAGCCGCTTGCATGCAAGATATTAATGCCGGTGGCACCAAGACGCTCTTTCAAATGTATACTTATCTTTTTGGTAAACTGTGCAATGTGGCTTAATTCCGCTTCCGGAATGTCAAAGATGTTTTCATAATGCTTGTTCGGAGCAATGAGCAAATGTCCGTAAACCTCTGCTTTGCGGGGCAGGAAACAAGAAATGATGGTGTCCTGATAAATTATTTTTCCCGGCAGTTCGTGAGAACAAATTTTACAAAAAACACAGTTCATGACAAATCCTCGTTGTTTATGTTTTTTCTTGCGGCCGAGCGGTTGACCTCTAATGCAATATATTCCGGCGGAATATACCCTTCTGTTAAAACCAGCATGTAATGCTTAATCGTTGCCCACGGTGAAAAAACTCTGTATTCCTCCTGCTCGCATAAATGCCAGTCATGAGGTGTCGTGTCAATCTCACTTATACTGTTAATTTTGTAAATATTCTCCCGGCCGGGATCCTTTAAGACGCTTTGGCGAATGTCTTTGCAGTAAATTTCCTCTGCGATATCGTCCGAGAGCAGCTGGTCTAAATCAAATGAAATAACATCAGCATAATGAACCAAATGATCTAAATAGGGATGTTTATAATTATTTTCTGGCGCCGTTTCGGTAACAACACATACAGAACGCAACCGCCCTTCAAAGGTGTGCTCGAGATAAGCCCTGATATCGTCATAGTTGTCAGATTTGGCGCTGTGCCTGTGTGTCCATAGGCTGCTTTTATAATATTCGCTGTTTTCATCAAACAATGCCAGAGATTTGTAGCCTTCTCTTTTTATTTTATCATATTGATAAGTATATGAATAAACTTTCATCAGATACTCCGCAGATACATGATTTCCGCCACAAAATAACATGATAACGGTACAAGAAAAACGCTTGCCGGCTCTTTGTGGATAATCTATTTCTTGACCATTATGTTCATTCGTTGCTCAAAAGGCTCAAAACCATATTTTTCATAAAATTTATAAGCGCCGGTATTTTTGTTAAAAACGCCCAGCCTTATTTCGTCAATGTTCTCATTTTTGCAGAATTCATATAAAAAATCCATTAACTTTTTGCCAATTCCCTTTCCACGCAGGTTTGCTTTGACGCCAAAGTTTGAAACATGGACAACATTGGGCTTTTCCAAATACGGGCTGAATTTTTTCTCCGCGAGCAAATACCCCTGGATTTCGTTTTTTTCTTCCGCTACAAATGCCAGTATTTTGTCGCTTTCCAACGATTGCATAAAACCGTGTTTTTCCGCTTCGTCGTTTTGTTCCGTAAAATATCCGCCCAAAAAATTTCTGTGATGACAGCGCACTTCACGGCATAGCTCCAGAACTTGGGCTATGTCCTCTTTTATAAATTTTCTGATTTCCATTTTTTCACGTCTTTCAAAAATAATAAAATTTGTTTGGTTGTTTCCCGGGGTGTTTGTCTGCTGTTGTCAATAATCAAATCCGCATATTTTGAATTATGATATCCTTCATAATACATTTCTTTGATTCTGCTTACTTCTTCGTCCGATAATTCTCGTTCTCCGCGCTTTTTTATGCATATTTCCAAGGGTGGGGCAAGCGTAATGTTCACAAACCTGGTTGTCTGGTCTTCCCATTCTTTCCATTCCTTGAACAGTTTCTCCGTCATCGGATAAGCAAAAACAATATTTTCATATTGCCGGTTGCGTTTTTCAGCTTCAATAATCCTTTGCAGGCGTTTAATCCTTTCTTGCCAGCCTTCTTTTCGGTTTAAGCCCAAAACGCTTTGTTCTTCATCAGACAACAAATCATCAACTTCAATAAAACAGGATGATTTCAGGTGTTGCGCCAATATTTTTGAAACGGTGGACTTGCCGGAATTTATCGCCCCATTAATGTTTATAATCAGCATATTCAATTCTCCATAAAGAATTAAATATTAAAAATCAAATATTTTCAATACAATTAGTTCTGAAAATTATTTTTGATGCAAATCAAAAATTCAACACCGCCTTCTGAAAAGGGCATCGTTTGCAGTAGCGATGCAGAACGTACGGTTTGCAAGCTCAATTTAATTTTCTCTCTGTAAATATTTAGCTGGAATAAATCCGTTTTTTAACACCAACATATAATGTCTGACAACTGCAAATAACAAATCTTTTGAACTATCGCACTTTTCCCATGTCAACGGCGAACAATCAACTTCTTTGAGTTCAACTTTTTTAAACTTTTCATTGTAGCCGCCGGCACCGGAGTCATATTTGCACCAAATTGCTGTAACTATGCCATCTTGAACGAGCTGCTCTAAATCAAAAGAAAATAGTTCGCTGCCGTCAACTATTGATTTAAGCGCCTTATCGTTTCCTTTCCATGCAATTTTTTCGGTTAAACAAGATATAGAATTGCTTCTGCCCTCAAAAGTGCTGTCTAACCATTCATAAATTTTATCAGCGTCATCAGTTCCGGCTCTATGTGCATAAATATGCAAACTTCTGCCACTCTTTTTAATTCCTAATAAGCCATTTTTTAGAATAGTATTTTCCGGTCTGGCATAATGATACATTTTTAACATCTGTTATTCCTTACCCAATTTATATTGTATATTTGATGATTTCACAGAAAAATGATAAATATCAAGTTAAAAAATATCCCATAATCTCTAAACCAATAAGTAGAATAGTACATTGAAAAACAAAAAACTCATACTCGGTGCAAACGGTGGCCGGCAAAACGGCAGTGTCTGCATTGGCATCTTGTTTCGTAAAGTTCGCGCATGTTAAAACTCAACACTTTCTAACAACGCTTCGTGCACTTGAGTTGTAATATTTTCTTCAGGCCGGTTATACTCTCACTCACGCGTTAACAACCGGCATATCGTCATTAAAAAACTCGTCGCGAGGGTAGGTATTTTTAAGGGGGCAACGAGTGTGTAAGTTTCCGCGATGAGGCCGTGGACTCCTTTCGCGTCGTAAGCTTGGCGCTTTTAAAAATCGCGCTTGCCAACTATCCGCTCCGATTCTGCTCGTTCGAACCTCAACAATAAATATCGTTTAAAATAAAAAAAATGCCGCAAGGGCATTTTTCTATTTTTATTGGTGATCCCAACGAGGTTCGAACTCGTGTTCCCGCCGTGAGAGGGCGGTGTCCTAGGCCACTAGACGATGGGACCTCAAAAAGACAAGAAATCTATAATGCAGATTATTAAAACTTGCAAGCCTTTTTTTTGAGAGTACAAACAATTATTTGCCGAGAGAAACTTCTTCCCAGGTTTTGAGGCCGATTTTTCCCCAATCGACCGGGATATCTTCCACCATCTGCATATCGGCAACATAACTGTCTTTGATATTCTCCAGAATAGTCTCAACAATAACCACTTGCCGGGCTTTGCGCAGTTTGTCGCGAACGTCGGGATGAATATAATCCAAAATGATTTTTTGCTCGTTATTTCTCAAAAAAATAGCATGATCTTTTCCGTCGTATATAATTTTAGGCGCTTGCGGCTGGTCATTTTTGGCTTTCAAAAAAACATACAACTCACCTTCTTCGCCTTCTGCGACATAAAAACTTTTCTCAGTCGTATACCCGCCGGCCATAATTTCCCCCGTCTATCTCTGGTTGGCTAGCGCGGCGTGGATTTCTTCCGGAGACAGCTTTTTGGTTTTTTTACCGCTGTTTGTCAGACCTTCCATCATGGCAACAGAGGCACCGCCACCTGCCAAAACAACGCCCAAAAAATGTCCGAGATTCATAACTGCGGCCACTTCTCCAGGATGTCCGTCTTTAACCTCCTCGGTTCCCATTTTGCCGCTGGCCATAAACAAACCTGCTCCCGCCGCTATAGCCAAAGCACATTCCTTACCTGACGGAAAAACCTTGAGAACCTGATCTTTTTTTGCTTTCATCTGATCCGCAAACTTTTGCAAACTCATTATTCCGACTCCTGTTCTGATTTATAATTTCTATCTCAAATTTACCATAATTGACAAAAAATGTCAAATATAAACGGCAATCCAAAACAAAAAACAAATTATACAAATACTATAGGCAAAAAGATTAATATGTCATTAAGAAAAGGCAAAAAATCCCCCTTTAAATGCCGGCGGTTTCCCAGCGTTTCCTTTCCCTCGAAGACAAACGGAGGCTATTTCTTTAACAAGGATGAAATTGTCGGACGTTCAAACAGTTTTTCCGGCTTTACAAAAGTCGGCATACTTGTCGGAGTCGCTGCCTGGCCGTTGTTCAAAACAGCCTCCTGCTTTTCGGGCTGAATAAACGGCTTGCTGTCTGCTTGGTTCTTGGCCTGATAAAGACAGTCAAATCCGGGAACTTTGGTATAAAATTCTTCGATTCCCGGCAGCTTTTCATGTTCGCCGATATAAAGCAACCCGCCAAAAGTCTGATGCTCAAATAATTTTCGCAAAATTTCAATCTGACGGTTCTGCTGGAACAAATACAAAACGTTCCGGCAAAAGATAATGTCAAACTTATCTTGGCTGATAAGTTCGTTAAGCAGGTTATATTGACGAAACTGTACCATTTCCATCAGATCGTCATTAATTTGCCAGTTGTCTTTTTCCGGATGAAAATTGCTGATAATCGAGCTGGCATTCATTCCCATCTGGATTTCAAACTTGTTATAAATGCCTTTCTGCGCTTTGTTGATGGCCATGGAAGACAAATCGGTACCGATAATGTCAATATCCCAGTCCCGGACGTTTAACAGACTCCTGCGAATGGCAATCGCCAACGAATAAGTTTCCTGCCCGGTCGAGCACCCGGCGCTCCAAATCCGCAGCCGTTTGACGCCGCGGTTATATTCGCGCAAATAAGGCAGAATAGATTCTTCAAGCTGTTTAAAAACCGCATGCGTACGGAAAAAGCTCGTCTCAAGCATTGCCATGGATTCTACCAGCTGATTGATAAACGGGCGTTGTTCCAGGCGCAGTTCATCAATCAGTTCTTCAACCGAAGCATAACCTTTTTCTCTTACGAAATTTGTGATTTTCTTGTCGATGACAAAGAAATCGTCTTCCGTAAAATGCCATCCCGCGTTTTTTTCCAAAATGCCGACCAGGTAATCAAAATCGTTTTTGTTCATGGCCTCTATTCCTTTATCAGTCCGAGAATAATCAGCTTGCTTTTGATAATTTCTTCGTCAAACGGTTTCATCAGATAATCGTCTGCACCGCCTTGCAGCGCTTCGGAAATTTTTTCCGGATCGGTATTGGAAGAGCAAAAAACGATTCGCGGCTGCCGAATGCGCTTGTCGTTGCGGATTTTGTAAAGGACGTCAATGCCGTCAATAATCGGAAGCCACCAGTCCATAATGACAATATCCGGTTCCTCGGCCAGACATTTTTCAATAACTTCATCGCCGTCTTCAGCTTCTTCCACCTCAAAACCGAGATTGCTGAAAATCTTGGCCAACACCATTCTGATAATTCTGGAATCATCTGCGATTAAACATTTCACGGTTTGTCTTCCCTAAATTATAGCCAGTCCCAAACTTCCGCTTTCCGTAACGGTTAAACTATACCCGGAATTTTTTAATATTTCCTTTAAATAAAATATCGGAGCAAACTGCGCCGCCGGTTCTCCGTTTCCGATAATGCACTCTCTGACGGCGGCGATTTTTTCTGTCGGCGGAAGTGCCGCACTTTCGCCTGTAATATATAGCCTGTCGGCGTTTTGTTCAATGGTGATGACGCCGCCTTTAATCATGGTGTCGGCAACAATCATAATCCCAAGCAGCGCGGCTTTGGCAAATTCTTCCGAAACTCCGCCCATTCGCAGCTCAATCGGATGGCTGCGGCTGCCGATGGTCAACAAATAGTCACGAACTGTTTTGAGAACATTTTCTTTGTCTGCCAGATTGGCGTTCCGCAGGCCGAATGCCAAACGGAAAAATTTCAGCCGGGCGCTGAGGACGCCGGAACTGGTTTTAAGAATGGACTGGATATCTTCCAAAAAGTCCGTATCGCCTTCTTCCAACAGTTCAACCGCGTTGGAAACGGCTCCGATGTTGCCGATAATGTCATGGCATACCCGGGTCAGCACCAGTTCGGAAATTGCCGCATTGTTTATTATGTCGTTCATTAGTCCCTCGGTTAAAAATTATATAAATCCGTATTGATAAAGCGCTGGTCCTCCCGTGACATCCGCGTGTAATCAAGTTCCCGGAGCATCGGATCTTCAAGCAGCAAAACCCCCGAGGCGGCCTTAAGGTAAGGCTTGTTGCCGCCCAGCCCCCACAAAACCTCGTCTTTGTTGTCCGGCGTGCCGTATTTTTGGTTGACCTTTTTCCAAAAGTCATAAATTTTTACGTTGCGGAGATAAACGGCTTTGTTGCTGTTTCCCGTAATCGCCGGGGAAAGGCTCTTGTAAAGTATGCGGTGAACTTTGTTGTTGGTAAAATTGCTGGTCAGTTTGATTTCCAGCTCTTCTTTGGTGTCAAAACGAGAAAAACGAACTGTTTCGGGGTATTGGTGATGGTCTTTTTTGGCCAGTTCGACCACGCAGCTTGCCAGGCGCTCATAGCCGACCACGCCGTTGTTGCGGCATTTTTCCTCATTGCGCCATTTTATAAAATTGGGAATTTCGTATTTGACCGAAACTTTGGTAAAATGCCGCTGTTTCATCGCCGCTTCCGCCTGCGGCAAAGTCATGCGCAGCATAACGCCCGAAATGTCGAATACCGAGGCGTTGGCCCGTTTTCTGGCATTTTTTGAACTTTTTATCAGCCCTTCCAGGCTGGCTCCTTCTTTATGCTCGTCTGTTTTGATTTCCCCGGTTGTTTCTTTGACTTTTTCGGCTGCGGTTTCGGTAATTTTACCAATCCAGGTGTCTTTGACCTTAGAAGAAATGGCATCTTCCGCCGTCGTTGCGTCAGTTTTAAAATTGTCTGTCAGCCCGCGGCTCGGGTCAACCTGCGGCTGAGGCCGGGCGGGCGTTGGGGAGGGCAGGGCCGTTTCCTGTTTCGGCATTGGCTGTTGGGATGCGGTTTCGGGAATTTCTTTTCCGGTTGTTTCTTCGTCGTCAGGAAATCCCAAATCTTCCGGCGTCATTTCCGGCAGCGGATTGACAGCCGCGGCAGCCTCGGCCGGCTGCGTCTGCCGGGCGGAACTTTGGGGAGAAACCGGAAGCGAATTCTGCGGAGCCGTTTTCACCGGATTGATTTTCGGCGGAGTCGGCGGCATAATCGAAAAAAGATTGTTGTTGGCTTCTTCCTCGCTGGAAAACAGCATCGGGTCATAACCTTCGTCTGCCGCTGCCGGAAAAGCCATTCCCAGCAGCAGTCCAACGGCGGCGATGTAGCAAAGTTCACGCATCTTTTTCCAACAGACTCGCATCAATATCACTTAGCTTCACTATATCTTTATTTTGGAATTTATCAAATCCTAAGCGTGATTTATTAAGAAATCTGTTTGCTTTTGCCGATAATTTCGTTTATTTTAGGGCGGGGAGAAAAGATGAAGGAACAAATTGTACATATTGCCGGCGCCGGGCTGGCTGGTTCGGAAGCCGCCTGGCAGCTGGCTTTGCGCGGCGTTCGGGTCATGATTCACGAAATGAAGCCGCACAAGTTTTCGCCGGCCCATAAAAATCCCGGCTGCGCCGAATTGGTCTGTTCCAATTCGCTGCGTTCGGACGATTATGAACATAATGCCGTCGGGCTGATGCATGAAGAAATGCGCCGCTGCGGCTCGCTGATCATGCGCTGTGCCGATGCCTGCCGGGTTCCGGCCGGCGGAGCGTTGGCGGTTGACCGCGATGCTTTTTCCGCCATGGTGACCTCCGAACTGCGCACCCACCCGCTGATATCTTTTGTTGAGGAAGAAATTGTTGCCCTGCCTCCTGTGGAATGGGGCGAAACGATTGTTGCTACCGGCCCCCTGACCAGCGAAGCGCTGATTGCGGCCATTTTGGAGCATATCGGCAATCAGGCGTTATCTTTTTATGATGCCATTGCGCCGGTTGTCTATAAGGAAAGCATTGATTTTACCAAGGCCTGGTACCAGTCCCGTTATGACAAGGGCGATAAGTTTGATTACATTAACTGTCCGCTGACCCGGGAAGAGTATTATCGTTTTGTGGAAGAGTTGCTGAGCGGCGAACAGGTTTCTTTTCACGAGTGGGAGAAGCCGGCGTTTTTCGAGGGCTGTCTGCCGGTTGAGGTTATGGCTTCCCGCGGCAGGGATACGCTCCTCTACGGGCCGATGAAACCGGTCGGGCTGACTAATCCGCATTCCGAACGCAAGCCCTATGCCGTGGTGCAGCTTCGCCAGGATAATCGCGAAGACACGCTGCGCAATATGGTCGGTTTTCAGACCAAGCTCAAATACGGCGAACAGCAGCGTATTTTCAGAACTGTTCCCGGATTGGAAAACGCCGAATTCGCAAGGCTCGGAGGCATTCATAAAAATACCTTTATCAAAAGCCCGGTGCTGCTGGACGAGTACTTATGCCTCAAGACCCGGCCGCATTTGCGCTTTGCCGGGCAGATTACCGGTTGCGAAGGATATATCGAAAGCGCCGCGGTCGGATTTTTGGCCGGCTATTTTTCAGCTTGCCGCCAAATGGGCAAAACTCCTGTTCTGCCGCCGCGAACCACGGCTTTTGGCGCGATGCATGCCCACCTGACCGACTGCGTCAATATTGAAGACTTTCAGCCGATGAATATCAATTTTGGAATTTTCCCTCTGATTGCGGGCGAAATGACGGTGAATGGAAAATTTAAGAAAATCAAGGGAATGGATCGTAAAAAAGCCTATACTGAACGAGCCTTGCGCGATTTGGAAAATTGGAAAAAGGAGCTTTGATGAAAACCCGGCATAAACAACAGTCTGACGAGAATTTTCCGGTTGCTTCTCTGTTTATCTCCAAAAGTCTGCGCCCGCTGGTCGCCGACTACTATGCTTTTGCCCGCCGCTGTGACGATATTGCCGATAATCCCGATCTGCTGCCGGAAGAAAAACTGGTGCAGCTGCGGGAAATTTCCGATATTTTTTATGGTGTCAAAAAATACCGCGGCAGCAAATTGGCCTTTGCCGCCCGGCTTAAAAACGACTTTCTGCGTGAAAATCTCGATTTTTCGCTGGCCGGAGACCTGTTGTCCGCATTTCGGAGAGACGCCGAAGGATACGATTACCAAACCTGGGGGCAGTTGGTCGGCTATTGCCAGTATTCTGCCGCGCCGGTCGGCCGTTTTATGCTGGCGCTGCATGATGAAAATCCGATAACCTACCAGCCGGCGGCTTCGCTGTGTACGGCTTTGCAGATTGTCAACCACCTCCAGGATATCAAGTACGATTGCCTGAAGCTGGGACGGGTTTATCTGCCTGCTGATTTGATGGCGGAATACGGAGTCAGCCGTGCGGACTTGATCGCCGGACAAACCTGTCCGCCGTTGCGGAAGCTGATTGCGCATTTGTCGGAACTGGTTCGCGGGCAGCTGAAAGAAGGGGCGGTTTTGCCGGGGCTGATTCGCAGCCGCCGTTTGCGTTATCAGGTCTGCATTATCCTTTCTTTAACCAATATTATGTTAAAAAAGATAAATAAAGGTGATGTCTTGCGCCGCGAAATCCGCCTCGGCCGTTGGGATTGGCTGCGCGGGATTGTTGGCGGGCTATGCAGAGGATTTTTTATCCGTGGCCGGATATATTAAGGGACTGATAATGAATAACATCAAACGGATTGTAAAAAAATCGGGGAGTTCGTTTTTTTGGAGCATGCGTTTTCTGCCCAAGGCCAAGCGCAACGCCATGTACACGATTTATGCCTTTTGCCGGCATCTGGACGATATTGTCGACGGCGATGCCGAAATGTCGGAAAAGCTGGAACTGATTGCCGCCTGGCGGGAGGAGCTGGATAATATATATGATAAGAAAACGCCGGCTACGGATATCGGGCGTAAGATATATAAAAACTGCATGCGTTTCAAATTGCCCAAAGAGGAGCTTTCCCGCCTGATTGAAGCAATTTCCATGGATATTCCCAATCCGGTCCAGGCGCCGAGCCTTGATGAACTGTACCGCTATTGCCGCGGCGTCGCCGGCGTGCCCGGAAGCCTGAGCCTGCGGATTTTCGGCTGTCAGGACGAGGAGGTGATTGAACAGCTCTCAACCAGCCTGGGAACGGCGCTGCAAATTACCAATATCCTCCGCGACGTTAAAGAAGATGCTCAGCTGAACCGTCTGTACATTCCCAGGGAATTTTTGGAAAAAGCCGGTATAACTTCTGTTGATCCTCTGACCGTGGTCGTTGACAAGAATTTGGCAATCGCCCGGGAGGAACTGGCGCGCATTGCCGTTGCCAATTTTGAAAAGGCCGATGGATTGATTAAGAAGCTTGACAAGAAAACGTCGCGCCACGTCCGAATGATAGAAAGCATTTACCGCCGTTATTTTGACATGATGCAAAGACGCGGCTGGGAAATTATTTCGCCCAAGCCAAACTTGAGCAAATTCAAAAAATTTTCCATTGCGCTGCGGGCGTATTTTAATTTGAAATAAGATGAAACAACCGCGCAATGTCCATATTTTGGGAGCAGGGATCGCCGGATTGTCGGCAGCATGCTACGCCCGCCGCCGTTTTCCCGGCAGCCGGGTGCTCGTTTATGAGGCGGCACCGGTTCCGGGCGGACGCTGCCGGTCATTTTTCAGCCGTCGGCTGGATTGGGAGATTGATAATGCTACCCATGTCATTCTGGGTGCCAATAAGGGAGTCCGAAAATTTTGGCAGCAGCCCGATTTTGTAAATGCTCCGGTTTTTTATGATTGCCGAACCGGCAAGACGGATAAGTCCCGTCTGCGCCGCCTGCCTCATTTGCTGATGTCGGTGTTCAATACTGCCGCTGCCGATGTCCCAGCTGGTGCTTTGGCCCTTTTGGGCAGAAAATTGTTTCCTTTTTGTCCGCCGCAGCTAAAACTTTGTTATTCGCGGCACAATTTAAGCCGTTGCCTGGTCGCGCCGCTTGCCGCAGCCGGCGGAGAACTGTACTGCGGGCGGAAACTGCTGGGAGTCGAAACGCAGGGCGCCAAAATTTCCAAATTGTGTTTTGCCGGTGATGAAGTTGTGGTAGAAGCGGAAGATGCGGTGATCAGCGCGCTCGATTCTCTGAATTATGGCCGGATTTTCGGCGGTGCCGATTTTGTATATCGGCGGATTGTCAATGTCTTTTTCCGCACCAGTCAACAGGTAGCTCTGCCCGGCGGGAACGCCATGCTCGGCATCTGCGGCGGATTGTCCCATTGGCTGTTTGCAACGCCGGGGATTTTGGGTGTCACCATCAGCAATGCCGGAAATGTCGGCCTGCCGCATGAAGATCTGGCACGGGAGGTTTGGAAGGAAGTGTGCCGTATTCGCGGCACCGGCGGCGCCTTTATGCCCGCGTGGCAGGTTCTTGACTATCCTCGTGCCACTATTGCTCAGGATAAGGACAATAATCAAAAACGTCCGCTTTCTGCAGCCAGCCCTTTTGAAAATTTGTTTGTGGCCGGCGATTGGACGATGAAAAACTGGCCTTGCAGTCTGGAGGCGGCATTTTGCTCCGGGCATCGCGCCATAAAGGCCATTTCTTTCTAGAGCAGGTCAATCATTGCCTGCACCAGATTTTCGGTACCGGCGGCAACTTCCTTAATTGACTTGGCCAGCATATAGCACGGCGTGGTTACAATCCGGTGTTCTTGGTCAATGCAGACTTCTGCGGCTTCTTTGTCCTCGTGCCGGGCGCCCATTTTGCGGATTCCCTCTGCCACGCCTTTGTCTTTTCCGATTGTAACGGTGATTCCCTTAGCGCCCAGAACTCTGGCAATGATCGTTGGGGCAATGCACATGGCGCCGATAACGATTCCCTGATTATAACTTTCTTCTATTGAACGGCGTACTTCTTCATTTACATCGCAGGCAGGACCCTTTTCGGCAGCGTTGCACAAATTCATCGCAGCCCCCATTCCTCCCGGAAAAATGATGCCGTCAAAGTCCGCAGCCCGGAATTCGCTCAAATCACAAATGTCGCCGCGGGCAATGCGTGCCGATTCGGACAACACGTTGCGGTTGTCTTCATCTCCGGCAAGAGCGGTGGATCGGCCGCTGAAGTGGTCGATTGTTTTGGCCTGGGGAATATTCGGGGCAAAACATTTATATCCTGCTCCGGCCTTGTCCAAAGCCAAAAGCGTGGTTACCGCCTCATGGATTTCGGAGCCGTCGTAAACGCCGCAGCCAGAAAGTACAATAGCGAATTGTGGACACATGTTCAAAACTCTCCTTTTAATTAAAAATATTGTTTACAATCTAAAATAAACTGCATAAAGTGGTTTATCATAATAGTAATATAGCTTCATTTATTTTATTAGACAACAAATAGGAACCTTTTATGCATTCTGAAATGACGACACTGTCGAATGGGCTGCGCATCATCAGCTCTTATCGCCCGGAACTTGAAACCGTTTCTGTCGGCGCTTGGGTTAAAACCGGCGCTGCACAAGAAAAAAAAAGTATAAACGGAATCTCTCATTTTGTGGAACACATGGTCTTTAAAGGGACTGCAACTCGCACTTTAGAGGATATTTCTGACCAAATCGAAAACGCCGGCGGACAGATTAATGCCTATACCGCGCGCGAGTTTACGGCTTTTTATGCCCGTATGCTCAAAGACGATGCCGAACTGGCTTTGGATGTGATTGCCGATATGCTCCAGCATCCGTCATTTCCGCAAAGCGAACTGGATAAGGAACGCGACGTTGTTATTCAGGAAATCAAGCAGGGAAGAGATACGCCCGATGAAGTCGTATTTGACTATATGCAGGAATGTGCATTTCCGGGTCAGGGGCTGGGCAGCAATATTCTCGGGCCGGAAGCCAATATCCGCCGCTTTACCCGTGAGGATTTGTACAGCTATCTTGAGAGCAATTATGCCGCAGAAAACATAGTTGTTTGCGCCGTTGGCAATATCACGCATGAAAAGTTTGTGCAATATGCAGCCGCCCGTTTTTCCGAGTTTCGGCCCCGGGTCTCTTTCGTTTCCGAACCGCAGCGTTATATTGGCGGCTTCAAAGTCGAAAAACGCGATATTGAACAGGCACATGTCGCCGTCGCTTTTGAATCTTACCCTTATTACAATAACAAATATTTTGCCGCAATGCTGTTGTCTAATGTTATGGGCGGCGGCACCTCTTCTCGTCTGTTTCGCGAAATTCGCGATAAGCGGGGGCTGGTCTATTCGGTGTACAGCTTTGCCAATTCTCATACCGGCAGCGGTCTGTTTGGCGTTTATGCCGGAACAACGGCCGGTGAATTGCCGACGCTGATGCCGGTTCTTTGTGATGAGATTGATAAAGTTTGCTCCGAAAAAGTGACGCCTCAGGAACTTCATCGGGCACAGGTACAGATGAAATCCGCTGTTCTGATGTCTATGGAAAGCTCGGCTTCCGTGGCCGAAATTCTGGCTCGGCAACAGTTGATTTATGACCGGATTATTCCGGTTGAGGAAATGGTGGAAGAAATTGAGGCCGTAACTGCCGATGATATTATGAACGCTGCTCAGCATATTTTTGTGACACCTCCCAGTTATGCGCTTGTCGGCGCTTTTGACGGGCATATGTCATACGACGAGCTGGCCGAACGTTTTCGGGTGAAAAATGCTTAATGTCTGCCTGGCTGAACCCCGGGGCTTTTGTGCCGGGGTCAGGCGGGCGGTTGCCATTGTTGAAGATGCCCTAAAAAAATATGGCCCTCCGGTTTATGTCCGTCATGAAATTGTCCACAACCGCCATGTTATTAAAACATTGGAAGAGCAGGGCGCGGTTTTTGTCGGAGAATTGGACGAGGCTGATATATCGCGCCCGTTGATTTTTTCGGCGCATGGCGTTGCTGCCGCGGTTGTGTCCCGGGCTCGGGAAATGGGTTTTGGCATATTGATAGACGCCACTTGTCCGTTGGTGGACAAGGTTCACCGCCAAATCCGCAAATATGCCGAGAATAATATGAATATCGTCGTCATCGGCAAAACTGAACATCCCGAAATCATTGGTACGGTCGGGCAGTTGTCCGATACTTCCAAAGTCAGGATCATCAAGTCTGTCCTTGAGGCGGCCGATTTGCCTTTTAACTCGGACGAACCTTTGGGATTTGTGACCCAGACAACCCTTTCGGTAGATGAAACGCAGGAAATTGTTTCTGCGCTGCATAAGAAATATCCGCTGCTTTCCGGTCTGAAAAAAGACGACATCTGTTATGCGACCACCAATCGTCAGATTGCGGTTCGGGAGGTGGCTGCCCGCAGCCGGATTGTGGTTATCATTGGATCTAAAAATTCTTCCAACTCCCGGCAGTTGAAGGAAGTCGCCCTCAAAAACGGTGCCGGGCAGGCTTTCCTGATTGACGATGTTTCTGAATTTCCCTGGGCAGAGCTTCGGGAAGATGATACGCTGGGCATAAGTGCCGGCGCTTCGGCTCCGGAATATTTGGTGGCGGATATTTTGTCGGCTTTACGCCGGCGTTATAATAATATTAACGTTCGCGATGTAATAATAACCAAAGAAAATGTTGCATTCAAACGTTAGTTCAGGGAGGCGTAATGTCGCGTGCGGAGGATATTTTTCAAAAACTGATTTACTTTGGCGAAGATGCTATCGACGAGTTTATTCTGACGTCGCAGACCGAGGAATTGTTTTTGGATTTTAAACAGGCCGTTTCTTCGGGAAAAAATTTTACTTCGCTGCATCGTGATGACCGCAAAAATCTGGCCAAGGCCATTTCCGGTTTTGGCAATTCCGAAGGCGGGGTTATTGTCTGGGGGGTGGAGTGCTCCCGTGATATTGAGATCGGCGATGTTGCCAAGGCCAAAGTCAAGGTTAAAAATGTGCACCGTTTTTTGAGCTGGCTGGAAAATGCCATTTCCGGCTGCACAATTCCCAGCCATAACAAAGTCCGCAACCATATTGTCAGTTGCGATGACAACGGCGACGGTTTTGTTGCGACTTATATTCCCAAATGCGAAATTGCCCCGCTGATGACAACCGTCGGCAGCACGATTTATATTCGTTCCGGTTCCAACAATGTGCCGGCACCGTATTCGGTTATTGCCGGAATGTTCGGCCGCCGTCCGCAGCCGAATGTTGAACTGGATTTCGGAGCCCGAAGCCTTGAGTTGTTGGAAAACTCCGATGAGGATATGCTGTATCCCAACAGTATAGACAATCCGCCGGAAAAATATGTCAAAATCGGCTTTTCTGTTAATTGCTGCAACAACAGCAACGTCATTGCCCGCGAACTATACTTGTCTTGTACGGTCGGCGCCACCGGCAGCGAGTATAATAAAATCCGCTTTCTGAACTATAATCAGATGGATTCCATTCCCGGCATTGACGGACAGCTGAATCTCATCACCCGGCCGGAACTGCGCCTTCCGCCGCGCGGCGTCATCAAGTTTACCAATGTTAACGTCATTTTGTCGCCTTATGCCGAAGAAGACCTGATGCTGGGTGGGGTCGTCGGAGCTGACGGAACCGCTCCCAAGGATTTTCGCCTCTATATTCCCAAAAACAAACTGCGTTCTTTTGTAGCCAGGGTTATGAAGGGCGAGGAGGAAAACAGCCTTTTGTTGAACGAATTTTTTAGTGAATTTTTACTGAGAGAATAGCCTGATGCCCATATTGGAAATTTATACGGACGGAGCTTGTTCCGGAAATCCCGGTGCCGGCGGGTGGGGAGCTATTTTGCGCTATGGCGGGATCGAAAAGGAACTGAGCGGTGCAGTCGCCGAAACGACCAACAACCGGATGGAGCTGACAGCCGTTATCGAAGCTTTGAAAGCTTTGCGCCGCGATTGCGAAATCGTGATTCATACCGACAGCCGGTATGTTATGGACGGTGTCCAGGAGTGGCTGCCCAACTGGAAAAAAAACAACTGGCGAACCAGCAATAAGAAGTCGGCCGTAAAAAATATAGATTTGTGGCAGGAGTTGGACCAACTCTTGTCTAAACACAAAATCCGCTGGATTTGGGTCAAAGGGCATAACGGTCACCCGGAGAATGAGCGGGTCGACAAACTGGCTCGCGATGCCGTTAAGTCCTTGCTGTAACAAAATTGTCACAAAAACACCTCTTGTCAAAATTGACATAATATGTTATTGTTTGTCTAGTTTTTTCGTAGAGGAAAGAATTGGAATGGACCTTCAGACGCAACAAAACATTTCCGGAGCCATAATTTTTCTGGAAGAGCATTGTCATGGAGACTATTGTATCAGCCATAACCGGATTATTTACAACCACAACCTCCGTATCCCCGATATTGACGGCATCTCTAATGTCAACCTGAGCGTTGTCGACGTAAAAGGAATAGTTATGGTCAGCTCCCGAAATAAGCTCAAATTTGAATATTTGCCGTATGCCGAAGGCTTTTACGGCTTAAGCCCCGAAAACCTCAGCTTTGACGGCAACGCCAAAATCAGCCGTAAGAAGCTGGAAGAAAGAGGATTTTCCAAAAAATTCTGCCGCGAAATTAGCCATCGGCAGTTTTTTAATTTTTTAAACCGGATTCCGCGCTGTTTTCGGATGCTTTCCCGGGTTCGGGCTTGAGGGGCAGAGGCGTTGCCTTGCCGTTAAACCGGACGTCGCGGATCAGGGCGGAGAAATCGCTTTCGTTCAAAACCTCGGGCAAAACCATGCCGTTTGGAAATTTAGGGCTGTACAAAATATAAAAAGGCACGCCTTTTCTGCCGTATTTTTCCATAAATTCCAGCGTCTTCTTGTCATAAGCCGTCCAGTCCGAACGCAGCAGCACTAACCTTCCGTCGGCAATCATGTTGCGTATTTTATAATTGTTTAACGTCAGAAAATCATTAAATTTGCAGGTCAGGCACCAGTCTGCGCCCACGGCAATTAAAACCGCGCGGTTTTCCCGCAGGTATTGGCTTATTTCTTCCTGTTTGTCCCGGGTAACCGGAATGTTTTGATTGTCATTCCGGGGAGAGGCCGTGTTACGGAGAACGTCAGCCGCGGAAAGCACGATCAGGAGCAGGCTCAGGAACAGGGCCGCATAGCGGAAAAACTTAATGACCTGCCGCCTCATTTCGGGCGGTTCGCTGCGCTTGTCAATTTCTTCGGCAATAATTTTGTAAAAGCTCCAAATTCCCATAAATAACAGCAGGTATAATCCTGTCCGCAAGGCCGTTGCCAAACCTGTTTGCGCCGCCAGAACCGAAAGCAGCCACAAAAGCGTCAGCAACAGCATGGCTCCCATCAGGAGATGCAATCCCCGCAGCCACTTTCCGGGGTGGGGAATTATCGCCGCGCAGACCGGTTTCAGGAATAACAGCAAATACGGCAGCCCCAGACCGAAGCCGACCGCCGCCATGATAACGGCAATGTCGCTGTAGGTGCCGGCGAGGGCAAAACCGATTGCCGTTCCCAGATACGGCGCGCTGCAAGGCGTCGCCAACAGAACCAGCAGCAGCCCGGTCATAAAATTCAGCGCATTTTCGCTGCGATGAGGTGAACGCAAAATCCTTTCGCTCCACTGCGGAACATTGAGGTTTATTTGTCCCCAAAGCTGCAACAGAAAAACGGCGATTACAAAAGAAATAAACAGCAAAAATCCGGTGCTTTGGAATTGCATGCCCCAACCGAGGGCATATCCCAGCGCTTTCAGGCAAATAAGCAAAAGCGTCAACCCGGCAAATGCGGCGGCCAGCCCCAAGAGGGTGTATAAAAAACCGCTGCGAACCTTCTGCGGATTGCAGCCGCCGAACTTTGTCAAAGCCAAAACCTTAAGCGCCAAAACCGGAAATACGCAGGGCATAAAGTTAAGGATAAAACCGCCGAGAACGGCCAGCCCGATAATGCCCCAGCCCAGAACCGGCAGCTCGGTATCAAACAATGAAGCTTTTTCCGGCCGGATAAATGTACGGATGATGTTCCGGTTGTCAAGCTTGGCCGTAACTTCAAATTCCTTTCCGTCCAGCTTGCTTTCTTGCTCCTGCGGGGTCAGCAAGACGTCGATTTCATCGTTGTTGACGCTGATTGCCGGCTGGGAGAATTTGATGCCCTCTGCATTGTTGATAAAAAATTCAAACTGTTTGGCTGATTTTTTTGCTCTAAATCTGATTTTGAGCATTTGTCCGCCGTCAGGGTGGTCATAAACTGCCGTTTTGATGATTTGGAGCTTTTTGCTTTCCGGCCGCGGCAGCATGTTGAAGTTTTGCTCCACATAATTGAACATGGTGGAAGCGCGGGCCTCGCCGCTTTCGAGCGTCAGCCGGGGCGAGACTTTTTCGCTGTGGCACACATTGTTCTTGTCGCAGAGGCGGAGTGAAATTTCCGTTGCAATTTTTACCGGCTGTCCGGGGTTTTTGACTGTTATTTCCAGCGGCAGCAAAAACGAACCGTTATAGCCGCTGAGGGTGTTTCCGTTTTCCTGAATGTAAAAATGCCGCGGCAGCGGGCGGAAAATCCTGCCTTCTTCAACATTCTCCGATTGGGTGAAGTCAATTTTAAACGTATTTTCCCCCTCGTCGGGAATAATATATGCCGTTGCCGGATACAGGTTGACGGCGGCCTTAAGCTTTTTCAAACTGCCGACGGCGGCTTTGGAACTCAATATCCTGGCTTGCAGTTTGCCGCTTTGCGCCCAGTCGCCCATTCCCTCGTCGCCGCTGAACGGGTCATCATAAATGCTGTTATAGAAAGGAATCTTTTTTAATTCCAGCAATGAAAGTTGGGAGCGCAGTTCGTCAAATTTTTTCCGGGTGGCGGATTTCTTTTTGGCATGTTCCAAAGAAGCTTCGACGGCGCGGAAGTTTTTGCGGTCGGAAGCATAGGGAATAACCCGGCGCGGATCATAAATGACCACCAGCTCGTTGTCCGATTCGATATACGGCTCGTCATACGGCTCAAGCTCCTCCGGATCCACAATTAGTGCCGGCTCCTCCGGCATCAGCGCCTGCATTTTGTATTTTTCAATCAAGCTGCGGATGCCTCGGTAGTTTTTTATGACAAATCTGATATATTCTTCTTGGTCATAAACCTCCTGTGGCGTCAACCGCGGCAGCTGCTTGCGGATTTCGTCTTTCAAATCTCCTTCAATCGCGCCGCCCGGAAATTTCTGATCAAAATGCCGATAAAGCATAAACAGACGAAACCAGTATTCTTCCAGCCCCGAAGACGTGTTGACCAGCGGGTCTCCGGTCGGGCGCAACGGTATGATTTTCAGCTCTTCGGATTCGCCGTTTGCGGCCGAAACAGAAGAAGCCGCTTTTTCCGCCCGGGACGGAAACGGCAGAACCAGCCACAGACAGGCTAATAAAAATAAAATTTTTTTCATCTGTTTTAATTTCTTTTCAAATAACTATTTTTAAGCTACAATAAACTTTGGTAAATTACAAGTAATCAGTATGCAAGGAATTGCGAGTTGGGAAGATGAAAGATAATGAAACTTATTTGACCGGAAAATGTTTGGTCGCCATGCCCGATATGAAAGACGAGCGGTTTGAAAATTCTCTGATTTTCATTTGCTCGCATAATGAAAACGGGGCCATGGGCTTTGTTGTCAACAAGGTTTTGCAGGAATTCTCCTTTGCCGACCTGGCCGGACAGCTTCCGATAAAAACCGTCCGTCCGATAGACAGCATCGAACTGCACCAGGGCGGCCCGTTGGAAAAAGTTCGCGGCTTTGTCCTTCACTCAACCGAATATGTCAAAGACGATACTATTGTCGTTAATGATAACATTGCCATTTCGTCGTCGCTGGACGTGATTACCGATATTGCTTTCGGGCTGGGACCGAAAGAAAATCTGATTGCGCTGGGCTATGCCAGCTGGGCGCCCAATCAGCTGGAACAGGAAATTGTCAACAATACCTGGCTGGTGGTGAATCCGACGCCGGAACTGGTCTTTCGGACCAAAGATGAAGAAAAATGGCAAAAAGCGATAGATTCGCTCGGCTTTGACGTTACGCACCTCTCCCGGACAATGGGGCGCGCATAATCATTTGCCGATTCGAAGTCTTGGCTCGTTGTTCAAGCACTTCCTGCGCGTCGGTATAGATATGCGCCACCGGCCTGATTAAGGCGGCCGCCTTGCTGCAATCTGTTGGCTTTCCCTCAAATTCAAAACTGAAATAAGCTTTTATAATTTCAGAAAAAGCGTTGCTGTCGCAATTCGGCAGAACGGATTTTTCCGCATATTGGTCGGTCTGGTGCTTAAAGTCGCCGCTTGTGCCGGTATAGCTCTCGTTACGGGGATTGTTCAGCCACATTTTGACCGAATATTCCGTCAGCTTCTGCGGATTATGCAGCAGGGCGCGTGTTTCCGGGCGGGACAGCAGCTGCTTGAACGGCAGAAATTCTTTGGGAAAAACATCGTCTTTTCCGGTTTTGTTGTATTGCTCCACACAATATAGAAATTCGCGGGTCGTTGCCGATATCTCATCGGCATAGCGGGTAACGGCAAATTGTTCTGCCGACATTTGCGAATTGTCAATTCCGCCGCAGATTTCTCCATTCTTGATGTTATTTTGCAGGTGTTTGAGCTCATGAAGCAGCGACAACAGCGGATTCCGTCCGCAGATGGCTGAAAATTCCTGAAAATATTGTCCGGTCTTTTGGAGCATTTCTTTTTTTCGGGCCGGATTGTCCTGCGCGTTAATCAAATTCATGGACTGCTTGTCGATACACAGGGCAAAACCGTTAATGCGAATTTCCGGAATCTGTCCTTCGCGAAAAGAGGCCATTACCCTCGGCACCTCGCATTCCTTGCCGCAAATGTCGGTCAGCACCGGTTCGTTCTTGGGATTCAAACGGATAATATAAACCTGTGGACTGTAGGAAATCTTCAGATTGTGATCCTTGACCTCTTCCGGCACCAAATCGTCGCTGCAAACAACATTAAGCGGAGCCGTCAGCAAATCGGCCGAAGCGGGAATCATAAATTTGTGAATGCCTGTTCCGGTTTTGAGGTCATTGCGGTATTTGCGATTAGTGGTCATCAGCCCAATCTCCGTTTCTGCAAGTATTATAACCGAAATTTACCGAGAAATAAACCAAAATTTCGGAGCTTAGCCGCCCATCTCCATCAGACGTTTAATGCGGATTCTAATCGGCGGATGGGTCGCCAGCATACTTTGAAACGCAGCTTTTGGTTCGCGCGGGTCGGCAATACAAGCGGTCGACATAGTCTTTTTTCCGTCCAAAATTTCAACCCTCGCATCGGCCGAAATTTTTTGGAGCGCCGAGGCCAAAGCCTGCGGGTTGCGGGTGATGAGTGCGCCGGTGGCATCGGCGGCGTATTCACGTGCGCGGGAAATTGCCATCTGGATAATCGGAGCCACAAAAAAATTAAATACTAACAATGCCAGCATTATCGCTAAGAGTAAGATTTTGAATTTTCCGCTGTCTTTGCTGCTTGAGGTAGAATATCTTAAACTTCTGCCAATCATCTCCGCCAAAAAGGCAAACACGCTGAGCCCGGTAATAATCATCATATTGAGCCGAATATCCCGATTGCCGATATGCGCCATTTCGTGGGCAATAACCCCTTCCAGCTCCAGCGGCTCCAGTTTTGCAATAATCCCGGTAGTTAGGGCAATTGATGCGTGCTTTGGGTCTCGTCCGGTGGCAAAAGCATTAAGCGATTCGTCATCCACAATATAGACTTTGGGCATCGGCAGGCCGGCGGCAATCGCCACATTTTCCACCAAGCGGTAGACTTGCGGTTTCTCTTGTTTTTGAAGCGGCAAAGCATGAGCAAAACTGAGCATCATCGTATCTCCGAAAAAATACGAAATCAGCATCCAAGTAATGGCTGTTCCAAATACAAAGGGTAGATAAGACGCGATAAAGAACCCGCCCGCCAGCCAATATACATTGCCGGCGGTAATGGCAATGTTATGACTGAGCAAAAATTCCTGATGCGGAGTTACGAAATGTGCCGCAAACCGCAAATCTCCCATGGCATAAAAAGCCAGCACTGTTGCCAATATGGTCAATAGGCTAAGAACCGTCGGAAACAATAACAACAACAGCCAAGTCTTGCGATTGTTGGCGGTAATATGGTCATAAACAGTCTGCATACGGCGCTTTCGCTAGAAAGAAATTTGCGGGGGATTTTGAGCTGCAGCTTTTTCACTTTCGCTCATTTCAAAAAATTTCTCGGTCTGGAAATGAAAGATTTTGGCAATAATATTTCCGGGAAAAGTTTCAATTTTAGTGTTAAGCGCCAAGACGGTCGTGTTGTAAAAACGCCGCGAAGCCTGAATTTTGTTTTCTGTGTCAGTCAGTTCCTGTTGCAAAGCCAGAAAATTCTGATTGGCCTGCAACTGCGGATAGTTCTCGCTCAGGGCAAAGATGCTTTTTAGCGTTTCGCTCAGGGCATTTTCCGCTTGGGTCTTGTCATCTCCCAAACCTTGGGTGTTCATTGCCGCGTTGCGGGCTTCGACAACGCGTTCCAGCGTCTCTTTTTCATGTTTGGCATAGCCTTTGACCGTTTCAACCAGATTGGGAATCAAATCATAACGGCGCTTAAGCTGGGTGTCGATATCGCTGGCGCCTTCTCTGACTCTTTGACGGGCCACCACCAGATTGTTGTACATCATGACAAAAGAAACAATAACCAAAGCCAAAACAATATAAATAGTCTGCGACATGAGCAATCTCCCAAAAATTTATAACTCAAGCTTAATCATAAAAGCTTAACTTTTTATGAAAATTGCCAAGCTTATTTTATTATCCTTACGCACCCCTTGAAGCGTTTTTATCTTCTGCCGATTTCTTTTACTTGATGTTATGGCCTCCTTTTCTATCTGTCATGCCTTCCTGTTCTCCCCCCCCCGGTCACTTCGCCCTGTTTTTTTTATCTGTCACTCCGGCTCGTAGGTCGGTATGACAGGAAAGAGGGGCTGCAACATTGCCCTTACAAAAAAATCCCCTTGCTTTTTAGCTGATTTGCATTAATCTTGTTCTTGCAGTTCAGAGGTGAGCTGTGGTGTCTAGAAAACATCTTACTGATAAAATCCACCCTAAGGTGGAGTCTGCGGTATAAGTGCGCTTGCGTATCGAAGAAGCAGGACTGTGTCAGTACAGTTTTCTAGCTCCACCGCCTTTCTTTTTAGAATTGGCGGTTTTGTTTTAACCAATAACAAACAGGAGCTAAAAATATGACTTTAATCCAGAATATTAAAAACAAAACCTTTCGCAAAGCAATCGGTATTGAGTGTGCCAGGCTACGCCGCGAACGCAACCAGGAAATTGAGAAAGTTGCCGCTGCCGTCGGCGCTTATCCCGAAACCGTAGACCGGCTTGAGTTAGGGTATTATACTGCTTACGGGCTTACCGCCAGGTTGCTCAAATATTATAACAAAGACATCAAAATCGAGCTTGTCGACAGGAAGCAATAAAACAAACCCCATCGGCAGAAATGCCGATGGGGTTCGCATTTTAATAACCGATTATCCTGATTTTATTTTTTCAAGATGGATTTGCCGGCATAAACGGCCATATCGCCCAGTTCTTCTTCAATGCGAATGAGCTGGTTGTACTTGGCCATACGGTCGGTACGGGACATTGAACCGGTCTTGATCTGGCCGCAGTTGGTTGCAACGGCGATGTCGGCAATCGTGGTGTCTTCGGTCTCGCCCGAACGGTGAGACAGAACCGCGGTGTAACCGGCACGATGAGCCATGTCAACAGCCTTCATGGTTTCGGTCAGAGAGCCGATTTGGTTGACTTTAACCAGAATGGAGTTGGCAACGCCTTTCTCAATACCCATAGCCAGGCGTTTCGGATTGGTTACGAACAGATCGTCGCCAACCAGCTGAACTTTGTCGCCGATGGCGTCGGTCAGCATTTTCCAGCCTTCCCAGTCGTCTTCGGCCATACCGTCTTCAATGGAGAAAATCGGGAAACGGTTGCAGAGGTCTTTATAGAATTCAACCATTTGGGCGTTGGTGTAGGATTTTCCTTCGCCTTTCATTTCATACTTGCCGTTTTCATAAAATTCGGAAGAAGCGGCGTCAATGGCCAAAACAACGTCTTCACCGGGTTTGTAACCGGCGTCGGAAATAGATTTGACGATGAATGACAAAGCTTCTTCGGCGGATTTCAGATTCGGGGCAAAACCGCCTTCGTCGCCGACATTGGTGTTGTGTCCGGCAGCCTTGAGGTTTTTCTTCAAAGTATGGAAGATTTCAGCGCCCATGCGAACGGCTTCGCGGATAGAAGAAGCGGAAACCGGCATAATCATGAATTCCTGAATGTCAATCGGGTTGTCGGCATGCTGGCCGCCGTTGACGATGTTCATCATCGGAACCGGCAGGGTGCGTGCCATTGTGCCGCCGAGATAGCGGTAAAGCGGCAGGCCTGCTTCTTCAGCCTGCGCTTTGGCAACAGCCATGGAAACGGCCAAAATGGCATTGGCGCCGAGACGGCCTTTGTTTTCGGTGCCGTCAAGTTCAATCATGGCGCTGTCAATGTCAATTTGGTCTTCGGCGTCCAAACCGGCCAAAGCGTCATAGATTTCATTATTGACGTTTTCAACGGCTTTCAAAACGCCTTTGCCGCCAAAACGGGCTTTGTCGCCGTCACGAAGTTCAACGGCTTCGTGAACGCCGGTCGAAGCGCCGGACGGAACGGCGGCGCGGCCAAAAGCGCCGGACTGCAGGACAACGTCGGCCTCAACGGTCGGGTTGCCGCGGGAATCTAAGATTTCTCTGGCATGGATATCAACAATAGCACTCATCTTTTTCTCCTATAAATATAAAATGCACTGCGTATAACTTCTTTCATTTTTGCGGCGATGTCAAGCGAAAGAATCCGTTTTTTGGGGTTTACATTTGCAAAAAAGGGGATTATCTGAATACAGAGATGAATTACCATTATAAATTAAATTGTTATGAAGAATTTTATTGTTATGTTTATGGCGTTTTGCGGATGGGGAGCTTTTATCCTGAGCTGTACCGGAGTGATTGGCGATTCAAGCAAAATTATGGCATTTGCGCCTCTTTTGGCGATTCCGCAGCTGGTAAGGTTTTATGGCGGCTGGGAAAAAAAGCGGAAAAAGGGTTCGCTTTTGCTGCAGCTTGCTTGGGGCGGCTTGTTGGCCGGAGGCGGATTGTTGTGCCTGTTGCCGTTCAGCCTCTGGTCAGGAAAAGAAACGATTTGGGCGCAAGCCTTGCTGGCCGGTTGTGCAGCCTGGGGTGCCGTTTTTCTGCTTCTGAATCTGATAAACCGCAGCATCTGCAAAATTGTCGATTGTTTGGAAGAAATGTATTTGAAATGAATGCGAGAATGTAATGCCGGAGAAATCCGGCATTAAACATTTTAAATTTCCGCTTGTAAGTTTAGCGCCAACTGATAAAATAAAACCGTTATGTTCCGAATGGAAGGAGAAATTTAATGTTTTCAGAAAAATGGCATTACCGTTTTATGGAAGTGGCCAAGCTTGTTGCGACCTGGTCTAAAGACCCGTCAACCAAAACCGGCGCCATTGTGGTCGGTCCCGACCGCGAAATCCGTGCCACCGGTTATAACGGTCTGGTCAGAGGCGTAGACGACAATAAGCCCGAACGTATGGAACGTCCGACCAAATACGATTTTTTTGAACATGCCGAAAGAAATGCCATTTATAACGCCTGCCTGACCGGAACTTCGCTGAAAGGCTGCGTGCTTTATGCGACTCACCCGCCTTGTACTGACTGCACCCGGGCCATTATCCAGTCGGGAATCCGCATGGTTGTTACCCGCGAACTGGAAGCCCGTCCGGATATCAAAGACCGGACTTGGCGGGATAAACTTGATTTTTCGCATCAAATGCTGACGGAAGCCGGAATAGAATATTTGGAACTCCCTTTAAATTCCGAAAAGTAGAAATATATCTAACCGTGAGTTTGACGCCGATGCAAAATGCCGGTGTCATATTATGAGAATTTCGTAAGAATTGCGGCAATCGGGAGAGTAGAATGAAAGTTCTTATAGCAGATGACCATGCGTTGTTCAGAGACGGGCTGAGCCTTCATCTGGAACAAATCGACCCTCAGGCGGTTATTTTTCAGGCCGGGAATTTTTCGCAGGCCATGAAAATTATCGACGATGAGAAAAAATTAGACCTGATTATCATCGACCTGGATATGCCGGACATGGATTGGGAAGAAGCCCTGAAAGAGATTAAGGAAAAAACAGACGGCGCGCGGCTGGTGATTATTTCTGCTTCCGAAGATTCGCGCAGTATCCGCAAATCCATGGAATATGGCATCAGCGGATATATTCCCAAACGTTCCGATACCAAAGTCCTGACCGGTGCGCTGAAGTTGATTTTGGACGGCGGAACCTACCTGCCGCCGTCTGTTTTGGATAACGGGCATGCCGTCAGCGGTTATAACGGCAATGCCAATGTCCGCGCCAAAGGCAAAACCCTGACCAACCGTCAGGCGCAGGTCCTGGAGTTGGTTGCCCAGGGAATGTCCAATAAACAGATTGCTTATGAAATCGGTGTCTCCGAGGCGACGGTAAAACTGCATATTAATGCGCTGCTGCGTGCCGTCGGCGCCACCAATCGGACTCAGGCGGTCATTACGGCCCAAAAAATGGGGCTGATTTAGCGCTTTCCGGGTTAATTTTTTGTTACAACATTGTTCAGGCGTTTTTTTTATTTTGACAAAATCTGTCAAATATGGCATATTCAATGAATAAACAAAATATTATTAACAAATTAAATTTTAAAAGACATGAAAAAGATTATTTTTTTCTTCGCGTGTGTGTTGTTCTCCGTAGTGGCAAATGCCCAGTCTTCTCATTTGAGTACAACGCGACTGATTAAGGGTGTTGAAGTTAATCCGAGTCAGACAGTTTATTCCGGAGATGAAATGATTGCCTTTCCGGAGCTGGGCGTGGAGTTGTTTTGGTCGCAGCATGATAAAATGCTTTATGTTATGAAACGGCTCTTTGAAAAAACAACCGTTTGCCAAAATGGAACCGAGAGAACAGAAGAACGTTCGGTAAGCATTGTTTCCAACGTTTATGAACCGGTTGATCTCCAGGGGGCCGGAATAGAATATACCCCGGAAAATCTCGGTATCAGAAAAGATGATGGGGCGTATATGCTCTATGTGAGGGGGGTGCCGGACGGCGTTGTAATGTCGGTTATCTGCCAAGGGGTAAATGGCGTTGACAAACGTATCCTCTCCCGGGAGTGGAAAGTCAGGTAAGCTCTTGCCATAAAAAAACATTTGATGCTTTGGCGTCAAATGTTTTTTTATGTCCTTTTTGGAGAGGCGGTGCCCGAAGCAGTTGACTTTTTTCCCTTTATGCCGATATATAAATAAGATAAAAGGAGACAAATAGTGGGTAATATTGCGCAGGGCCTGGCCATTCTGAAAAAAAACATCAAAATTGCTCCTGAAAAGCCGGGCGTTTACCGTATGATCGGCGCTGACGAAAAGGTACTCTACGTCGGCAAGGCCAAAAATATCAAAAAGCGGATTGTCGCTTATTCTCACCTCGATAAACTGCCGGTGCGTTTGCAGCGGATGGTCTCCGAAATCCATAAGATGGAGTTCATCATCGTTGAGAACGAAGCCAAAGCCCTGTTGCTTGAGAACGAATTGATCAAGGAACTGGAACCAAAATACAATATCCTGCTCAAAGACGACAAGACTTTCCCCCATCTCATGCTTGATGTCGAGTCTGATTTTCCTTGTCTGCGCAAATACCGGGGCCGCCGCCGGGACAAAAACAAATATTTCGGCCCTTTTGCCAATGTGTTGGCCGTCAACAACGTGCTTGATATTTTGCAAAAGGCGTTTTTGCTGCGTTCCTGCCGCGATGCCGTTTTTCATAACCGCCAGCGCCCCTGCCTGTTGTATCAGATAAAGCGCTGCTCGGCGCCTTGCTGCGGAAAAATTACCAAAGAGGAATATCATAAGCTTGTCCGCGAAGCGGTCGATTTTCTGGAAGGCCGAAATACCAAAATGCAGGAGGAGTTGTCGCAGAAAATGCTCGAAGCCAGCGAAAAACAGGATTATGAAACGGCGCTGGTGCTCCGTGACCGGATTCGCGCCCTGACAAACGTCCAGCAGGGAAATCTGGTCGAATATGCCGACATCAAATCGCTTGACGTTGTTGCGCTGGCACGTAAAGGCGGTCTGATATGCATTCAGGTCTTTTTTATCCGCAGCGGGCAAAATTGCGGCAACGCGCCGTTTTTTCCCAAACAGGCGGAAGACGCGACCGATATTGAAGTATTGGAGGCCTTTCTCGGCAGTTTTTATGCCACGCACATTCCGCCTCGGGAAATTGCCGTTTCGCAGCCGTTGGAAAACAAAGAGTTTTTAGAAAAGGCCATTGGCGCCAAAATCAATGCCTATTCGCAGGGCAATAAGGCCAAAATTATTCAAATGGCGGTGGAAAACGCCCGGGCTTCGCTGGAGCGCAAAATTGCCATGGAAGCTTCGGTGGCTCAAAACCTTGAAGAAATGAAAGAAGTTTTCAATCTTCCTCGGCTGCCGCGGCGGATTGAGGTCTATGACAACTCGCATATTCAGGGCAGTTACGCGGTAGGGGCCATGATTGTCGCCACCCCCGATGGCTTTGACAAGAAACAGTATCGGACGTTTAACATCAAAAATCCCGATATCACCAATGATGACTTTGCCATGATGAAAGAAGTCCTGACCCGGCGCTTTGAGCGGATGAGCAATGCCAACCGCCCGGATGTGATTTTGCTGGACGGCGGCCTCGGCCAGCTGCACGCCGTGCATGAATGCCTCAAAGATTACGACTTGGGCGGAATTGCGATTATTGCCATTTCAAAAGGCCCTGACCGTAATGCCGGCAAAGAGTTTTACCACCAGGTCGGACGCGAAAGCTTTGAGCTTCCGTTCCGTTCTCCGCTGGCTTTTTATATGCAGAATATCCGCGATGAGGCGCACCGCTTCGCCATCGGCACGCACCGCAAACGCCGGGCCAAGTCCATGTACAAAACCCGCCTTGACGACATTGAAGGAGTCGGCGCCGGGCGCAAACGCGATTTGCTCAATTATTTCGGCTCGGTTGAGGAAATTTCCCAGGCCGGAATCAAAGATTTGCAAAAAGTCGGCGGAATCAGCAAAAAAACAGCGGAAAAAATTTATAATTACTTCCATAATTGAAAAAAGTTCTTTAAGATAACTTTAACTTTTTCAAAACAGTTAAAGAGGGTGAAACAAAGTGTATAATCTGCCAAATCTTCTGACAATCTCCCGTATTGTCGTTATTCCGGTCATTTTCCTGACAATTTATATTCATAGCGCCTGGTGGTACTTAATCGGCGGTTCGTTGTTTATTATCGCCGCAATCACCGATTATCTCGACGGCTATCTGGCCCGTTCGCGCAATGAGCTTTCCGCTTTTGGGCGCCTGCTGGATCCGATTGCCGACAAGCTTCTGGTCGTTTCGGCGCTGATGATTATTGTTGCCAACGGGTTGGTTGACAATATCAGCTATATTCCGGTTGTGGTCATTCTTTGCCGCGAAATTCTGGTTTCCGGTTTGCGCGAATTTTTGTCGGAAGTCCGTGTCGGCCTTCCAGTTACCCGTCTCGCCAAGTGGAAAACCGGCTTTCAGATGACGGCGCTGTCGGTGCTGCTGATGTCGCCGGCCAAGTTCTTTAACGTCATTGAGGGATTCTGGGTCGGACTGGGAACCGTCTGCCTTTGGGTTGCCGGCGTTCTGACCTTTATTACCGGTTATCAGTATTTTGAAAAATCGCTTGCCTACATCAAATCAGTCGAAAAGAAAAAGGCCCGCGAAACGGCTGCCGCCAAAAAAAGCGAAGCCAAAACCGAACCCCAACCGGCTGTCAAAAAAGCCGCTCCGGCCAAGGCAAAGTCAAAAACTGCGGCCAAAAGCAAAAAAACGGCAGCCAAAAAAACGGCTTCCGCCAAAAAAGCTCCGCGAAAGGCTGCCGCCGCCAAATAAGGATTAGGTAAACAAATGGAAAATAATTCCGCCCATATTCTGGTTGTTGATGACGACAACCGCTTGCGTTCGCTTCTGCAGCGTTTTCTGCGCGATAATGGCTTCTATGTCAGCGTTGCCAAAAATGCCGCCGAAGCGCGCGAACGTTTGCGGGACTATAAGTTCGACCTGTTGATTGTCGATATTATGATGCCCGAAGAAACCGGGTTGGAATTTTTGGAAAAGCTTCGCCGGGAAAGTAGTGTGCCGGTCATCATGCTGACCGCCATGGGCGAAACCGAAGACCGGATTACCGGTTTGGAAGCCGGCGCCGACGATTATCTGCCCAAACCGTTTGAACCCAAAGAGCTGGTGCTGCGGATTAAGAATATTCTCCGCCGCGCGCCGCAGGAAGACGGGCAGGCGGTAGAAAAGCTGAATTTGGGGCTGTGCTGCTATGATATGGTCAAAAAGGAATTACTGACCAAACAGGGGACGGTCATACATATTACGCCGGTTGAGCAGGCGATGCTCAATGTCTTGGGGCAGAAGTCCGGGCAGATTTTCACCCGCGAAAAACTGGCGGAAATTTTGGGGGCCGGACAGAGTCCGCGCTCAATTGACGTGCAGATTACCCGCCTGCGCAAAAAAATTGAGAAAGATTCAAAAAATCCCCGCTATCTGCAAACCGTGCGGGGCAAAGGATATATGCTGCTGCCGGAATAACGGCGCAGAAATATGAAAGAGGTGTGAGATGCATATAAAGTTTCCCGAAACCGTAGACAATACGCTGCGTTACTTAAAGCTGAAACTGTTGCCGAAAACCTTGTTTTTCCGCACGATGCTGCTGATTTTTATTCCGCTGATTGTGGTGCAGGTGGTTTCGATTTTTGTGTTTTTTGACAGCAACTGGTGGCGTGTCGGGCGCAGCCTGTCCAATAACCTGGTTTCCAACATGGACTTTACCATGGAGCTGATTGACCGCCACCCCAAGCAAATTGATGAGATTCGCAAATTGGCCGAACAGAATTTTGACCTCAAGGTCAGTTATTACGGCAATACCGAAAAACACAATGCCATCACCAAGGCAACCCGCGGCAATAAACTGATTACCGGTTTTCTGGAAGATATGCTGCAGGAACGTTTTCCCGATGCTGTCAGCAGTATCTATCTTTCGCCGAAATCCAACGATATGGTGATTATTATCGACCGTGCCAACGGGGCGTTTCAGTTCACGACTAATGAAAAGAAAATTTTCAGCTCTTCCATGTTCCTCTTCATCGGCTGGATGGTCGGCACTTCAATCCTGTTGTTTTTGGTTGCTGTGCTGTTCCTGCGGATACAGGTACGCTCAATTGCCGAACTGGCGCAGGTTGCCGAAGATTTCGGCAAGGGAATTGATAATAAAGATTTCAAGCCTTACGGTTCTTCCGAAGTTCGCAAGGCAGCCATTGCTTTTATCAAAATGAAGGAACGCATCCAGCGCCAAATCAGCGAACGGACACAAATGCTGGCCGGCGTTTCGCATGACCTGCGCACGCCGCTGACCCGGATGAAACTGCAGGTTGCTTTGCTGCCGGAAGGCGAAGACCGCAAAGACTTTCTCTCTGATATTGACGAGATGGAAAAGATGCTTGACGGCTATCTGTCCTTTGTCAGCGGCGAGGGCGGTGAAAAATCTTCTTTTGTGGATATGAACGAAATGATTTTGAGCATCATTAACAAGTTCCGCAATAAAAAAGCGCTGATTCGCTACGCTACCAATGACCAGGTCAGTGCCATCCAGGGGCGTGAACAGGCTTTGAAACGCGCTCTGACCAATGTAATTTCCAATGCTTTCCGCTATGGCAAAACCATTGCCGTTAAACTGGAAAGCAATAACAACAAACTCGAAATTTCGGTAGACGATGACGGGCCGGGCATTCCCGCCGACAAGCGCGAAGACGTCTTTAAGGCCTTTTACCGGATTGAGGGGTCGCGCAATAAAGAAACCGGCGGCGTCGGCTTGGGGTTGTCTATCGCCAAAGACGTAATTGCCTCCCACGGCGGCAAAATTGAACTTTTGGACAGCGAACTCGGCGGCCTGAAAGTTCTGATTAGTATTCCGCTTTAAGCAATTGGATGAAAAATGGTTGATGACGAAAAAAATAACGGTGCCGAAAATGAACTGGAAGCAGATTTTCCGAGCTTCCTGCGTTCGGATAACCCCGAAAATTATGATAATGACATTAATCATTTTTTAGAAGATGATAAAATGCTCGACGTTGAGGATATCGGTGTCGGGGCAGAACCGGAGCCGGCCAAATTCAGCGGTTGGAATGACGGTTTTGAAGAAGAAGAAAAATCCGAAGATTTGGATTTGGGTTTGGAAAGCGAAAACTTTGACCTTCCCGGACTCGGCGGAACCGAAGACGAACCCTGGCTGCAAAATCCCTTGGACGAAGAAAATGCCGATGCTGAGAATATTCCGGCTGCACCGGCTCTGGAAGATATCGAACCTGCAGTTGAAGCAGAAAATATTGCGGCAGAAGAGATGGAACCCGTTTCCGAAAATAATGCGGTGCCGGAAGCGGAAAGCTTTTCTTCTTCGGGGTGGAATGAAACGGAAACTTTGGCGCCGGAATCCGAAATTGCATATCCGGCGGCAGATGACGGGACGGAAACGGCAAACCGGCCTGCTGACGGCGGAGAAAAGGCCGGTGTTTCCAAAATAGATGCAGAACCGCAAATAAAATTTATGAACGACGCAGACCCTGAAAACGAAAAAGCGATAGAGTTTCCGGATCCGGAAGAATATATGTCTTTTGACGTTCCTCTGGAGAAGTTAAGCGTTGACGATCACAAAACCGAGCTGCCTTCGGCGGCGGAAATTCCCGAAGATGCGTTTTTGCCGCGGGAAACACCGGTGCATATTCGCGATTTGCCGCAGGAAACAATCCCCGAAAATCCTGATGAACCTTATGTCGAGGTTCTTCCCGGCAATCAGAATATGAATCCTGATGAATATATGTCATACGACTTGCCGGAAGAAACAATATCGCTGGAAACAGCTGATGCAGCCGAAACGGCCGTTGTTGCTGCTGCCGAAAATGAAAGCGGAATTTCTGACGTTGCGGTTCCTGCCGAGCAGAAGCCGGATGACAAACCGGTTGCGGCGTCGCCCATTCCGGAAAGCCGGACGGAACAGGAAGAAAAAGAAACTCTGCGAATGTTCAAATGGTATTCCGGCAGTTTGAGCGATAATTATTTTAAATTTTCGGCAGAAGAAGCTTCCGCCGAGTTTAATGGCAACGCCGATCAAAACAGTATCTATGTCAATGTCGGTACATCGGCTTATGGCTGGAATGTTGCTTTTGATAACGGAATTAATATGAATTTGGCTGATGTTCGCGAGTTTCAACTGCGAAATGGCCGTCTTCCGGCCGCCGGCGGAACAATTATGTATGGCGAAAACGCCTTGCGTTTTAGTAATGTTGAACGGATTGTCGTCGGCAGTATTCCTGAATATTTCCATTATGGCATTTAATTTTTTGGTCCCCGCACAACCTGCACGGCGGCAGCCTTAGGCTGACGCGCGGCCAGCACCTGAGACCTCACTTGCTACTTCGGCTTGGGAGTCTTAGAGGCGCGATGCGGGCAGCGCCCGAGGGCGGGGAT
>UMCI01007910.1_pt1 | contig 56832 bp, 47 predicted proteins | sample 1964211 | NCBI WGS metagenome assembly UMCI01 (sample SAMEA4835966, study PRJEB28245) | human gut metagenome | biome: gut microbiome; material: fecal sample | place: Denmark | collected 2008 | reverse complement strand
TTAATCAGAATTCTGTTGCATTTGCAAGTTGAATTCAGCTATCAAAAAAAGGTATTTACTCTTCATATTCTAATTCTATTAATTAAATAATTTCATTTTTTCTGAAACACGCGTACATAGTCCACCTTCATCGTCACCGGCAGGGCAGACTCGTCCACACCGTTCATTCCACCCCAGTCACCTCCCCATGCCAGGTTCAGAATGGGATAGAAAGCATAATGGAACGGCCACTGATTATGCCCGGAACCCAGTTGTTGCTTGGTGACCGCCAACTGTACCTTGCCATCCACGTAGGTAGTGATGGCATCTTCCGTCCACTCCAAGGCGTAGACATGATATTCTCCTTCTGCCCGGTCTATGGTCATGGCGTGTGTCTTCTGCGTACCTTTAGTATGATTATAGTCTTGCGTATGGATAGACGAAGAGACTTCGTTGGGTACTACGCCCACTTCCTCCATGATGTCTATCTCGCCACACATGGGCCAAGGGTTGGTATTCCAGTCGTTCCCTACCGGCATCATCCAGAAAGCAGGCCAAGTACCTTTGCCTTTCGGCAAGAGAATACGCGCCTCAAAATAACCATACTTCCAACCGGTATTCACCTTGGCATACACACGACCGGAATAAATCTTACCGTCGCTGCCTTTGAAGCAGTTGATGTTCAGCTTACCGTCAGCAAGTTCCGTCACACGCTTTCCGTATACCTCTCCGTTCACGTAGTTCTGCAGTTCATTGTTCACCCAACCGGATTTCTGGACTTCGTGAGTCCAGTCGTCACCCAGTGTAGTGCCTTCATTGAATTCATCCTGCCATACCAATGAATACCCTTCAGGAACATAGTTTTCTATTGCACCTTTGCTTTGTTTCAACAGATACTCTTGCTTATAATTTGTTCCAGAAGTAAAAGAAAGGATAGCCGAACGTTCCTTTTCTTCGCTATTTTTCAAAGCAGTTATCTTCACTACGGATTCGCCGACATATCCGGAATTTGCCGATAATGAATACCATGTCTGCCCATCATCTTTCAACGCCCATGCAGCAGCAGCCTTTATTCTTATCGTTTTTTCTTCTCCGGCAGCAGCAAACTGCAAATCAGCAGGAGATACTTCTATTATATTATCTACGAGGGGATTATTTGCAGCCTGCCCATCACTACCACATCCCATCAATGGTATCAAGGTCACTATCCAAAGGCCAATCATTGTTTTCATCGATAAAAAGGATTAAAAAGGCGGTTGCCCAGAGGGTAACCGCCTCTACTATCATTCAGAAACCAGTATTATTCTCCAAAATAGAAATCATCAAAAAAGAAGATACCCGGAGCAGCATGTCCTTCTGCACCAAACTGAATTACAATCTTATCGTAATCCTTACGATCTTTCACTTCACTGAAATCAAATTCAAGTTCAATCCATTGATCTGTAGTCAGATTTGTTTTTACTATTTCAGTTTGAGTCTCCCATGCACTTCCACCGGCAGCACTGTTCTGCAATTTGACAGCAACTTGTTTCTGCAACTGGTTGACAGCAATCCAATCACCGGCTACATCGGCAACTGTCGTATAATCATTGTACGAAGGCACAAAAACTTTCATACGAACTTTGTTTGCCTTTGTCAAATCAAACTTATAATCAGGTGCCGTATATGAGATATTGGAATAGAAACCGATACTCTTTTCATACAGATAAACCTTTTTTGAAGTATTTACCGGAACAGGTGCCGGATTCGAATAGATAAAATCCAATTCGCCCATATCTTCACGGGCAAAATCAACGGACAGTTTATCTGCTTCAAAGTCTTCGCTCAACTTCACTGCCTTCACAGCTACTTCCGGCTTCACATTTTTTTCTTTAGGAACAAAACGATACCACCAGCCATTACCAGATTCGACATTGCTCACAACTTCCAAATAAAGTTCATCTTCCGTCAGACTACGAATAAAATAAGTAGACGAACCGGTATAATGTCCCATAAATGCACCGTCACTCAATGTCAACGTATTGTTGATTTCGTCCAAAGTATAAGTATAGCTTTCTTTAGGAGTATATTCTACATCAAAGTCACCGGCACCCGGAACGGTGGCAGCCCCACCCAAGTCATTCTTACCCGCTTCGTTCGTATAGATTTTGCCATTGTTTTTCCATATCATCTTGACACCTACTTGCACAAATGTAAACTCTTGTGTGTAAAGACTACTTTCCAGTTTTCCATTGGCAGGACAAGACCACCATTTGGGAGTACCGTCATAATCTCCACCACCTTTCGCTGGTCCCACACCAAAATGTCCATCGTGATATTGGTCAAACACCCATGTTTTTCCTCCAAGATTCGCAGCACCACCAGTCAAAGCATTATACATAGGGGTGTCGAGCAAAGCCATATCATCATCTGCAATAGAAATTGCCTTGCTGATAGTAGCTGAGCCACCGGTTGTATACAGAGTCATAGCCACAGTATACTCACCCTTGAAAGGATATTGTGCTTTCACACTTTCCCCTTTTGCCGTGCCTCCATTACCTAAATCCCACAAAACGACACCTTCAACTGTTGATTCGTTTTTAAACTCTACAATGTTTGCTTTGCCAGCGGTGGGAGTAGCAGAAAATGCCAACTGATTTTCTTGCGGTTCTGCACCCAAAGAATGGTCATCACTGTCAACGGGGTCACAAGAAGCCAACCCGACAATAGCCATGCTCAATGCAAAAAAGCCATATAATAAATTCTTTTTCATACTATTTTCTTACTTAATTAATAACCATCATTTTGTTTCAGTTCAAACTCAGTACCCTTAGTTGCGTCAATATCGCCCTGAGGAATAGCCACATATTTATTGTGAGCCTGCCAAGTACGCGGTGCATTTACCCCCGGCACATTAGCTACAGTCAACACGTCTGTGATACCCCAACGAATCACATCGTAGTAACGATGTCCTTCACCCACAAATTCATAATGGTTTTCGTCGATTATGCTCTGTCTGCTGAGAGCAACACGATGGCTATCATCTCCAAAAGCACGATCGCGAACCATATCCAAGCACTGTTGCGCAGAAATACCTTTCTGTTCAGCAACACCTTCCACACCAACCAGTTCAGCGTATGCCAGCAAAGTTTCCGCATAACGGAAAATACGCACGTTGTTGCAGTAGTTCAAGGCTATGTCGCCCGTTGGCTTGTGGTAGCCTTTGCGAGCTGCATATTTACCTAACCAGAAACCCGTATCCTGAAAACGGATAACATAAGTACCACCGGATGCGATTTCCACTTTGTCGCCGATGTTGCCACCTGTACCGTTGCCACGATAATCGCGAATAGAAACGTCACGACGAGTATCGCCTTCGGCAAACATCTGATAAGCTTCCGTACGTACCGGGCCGAATCCCCAACCGTCTTCATAAGTATTGGTAGGATCGCTTAAGGTACTCGGCGAAACGTATGCGGGAAGATTAGTACCACCTGTAGCCCATGAATTTCCCCAAGTTTTTCCTTCACCAATATGATTGGCCTCAAAAATGGACTCCTTGTTGAATTCACCTTCATCCACCCAAATATCAGCAAATTTAGGAGTCAATACAAACTCTCCACTGGCAATAATCTCAGCCAACCCTTCAGCAGCTTCCGTATATTTAGCCTTATCTTTCTGATACATTACTGTACGTGCTTTCAGCATCAGAGCAGCAGCAAGACTTGCGCGTCCGTTGTTCACACCATCATTGGTAGAATACTTCGACTTAGCATCCTTAAAGCTGGCTATAGAAGCATCGACATCCTTGATAATCTGGGCATATATCTCATCCGGGCTCAACTGCGGTCCAACGTAAGGAGGCTCATACAATGTTTCTTGAAATGGAACTGATCCAAAACTTCTCCACAACATATAAAGGAAATAAGCACGCAAGAAATGCCCTTCACCACGATACTGTGCAATGAGTTTCAGCTCTGCCGGATTGGCGGTTACAGCGGTGGCACAAAGCCCTAATGCACTATTTACGCGCGTAATCCCGGAAGTATAAATATTCCAAGTCCCATTCAGCGTACTATTTCCTGTCGTGGAAAACATTGCCACATTCAAGTTCATACCAGCCATGCCATCTTGAGCATCACCACCACCTTTCCACAAGTCATCACTCTGGATGTCACCAATATAAACAGAAGACTCATAAGAACCACCTGCATACGAATCAAGTAAAAGAATCTGGTAGGCTGCAGCCAAACCGGAGTTAATATTCATGGGGTCGCCCGCTGCTCCGGCAGCACCTTTTGAAGCAGGGTCCGAATTCAAGAAACTATCGCCGCAAGAGGACAAAGCCATGCTTGATGCCAAAACGGCTGCCACTGTATAAAATTTAAATTTATTCATTGTCTGATTGATTTTAAAGTTTAGAATGTGATGTTAGCACCCAGAGTAATGGTACGGGATTGCGGATAGATACCCTTATCAACACCCAATGTCGTATAACCACCGGATGCCAGTTCCGGATCAAATCCTTCGTAACCGGTAATGGTTATCAGATTCTCTGCACCTACATAGAAACGCAAACGTTGAATGGAAATCTTGCGAGTAAGAGTGGCCGGCAGTGTATAACCAAGCTGTGCATTCTTCAAGCGAAGGTAAGAACCATCGTGAATGTAAAGGTCTGAAGAAGTCCAGTTGCCGTTGGGGTTGGCAGAAGTCATACGAGGAATACGGTTAGAAGTACCTTCACCTACCCAACGATCCAAAATCCAAGAAGGACGGTTCATGGCCGGGATGTCACCGCGTTGCGCAAAGTCGAACACGTCGTTGCCCAATGTACCTTGGAAAGACAAACTCAAATCGAAGCCTTTCCACTCGGCACCAAGAGAGAAACCGAAAGTCCAGTCGGGCATACCCTTACCAATTTTGGTACGGTCTTGGTCATTGATTACACCATCACTAGTAACATCTACAAAACGAACATCGCCCGGTTGAGCATTGGGTTGCAAAAGTTCACCCTTCTCATTTACATAATTGTTCACTTCATCCCAATTCTGGAAGATGCCGTTAGTCTTACGTCCATAAAAATAAGGCCAGACCTCGCCATTCTTGGCATGTACATAGTCACCTACACCGGAAGCACCTGCGCTTTCATAATTCTGTTCACCGGAAGCGTTGCCCAAGTCCAAGAGTTTGTTTTGGGAATAAGACCAGTTGGTGTTGAACCAATAAGAGAAATCTTCAATGCTATCTTTCCAGCCAAGTTCAAACTCAAGTCCCCAGTTTTCCATAGAACCGAGATTACCCCAAGGTTTGCTCTGTCCGATATAAGTAGGCACAGGCATTTCGGCCAGCATATCTGTTGTCTTCTTATAATAATAGTCAAATGTGAAACTCAAACGTTGGTTAAAGAAACGCATATCCACACCAAGGTCAGTTTGAGTGGAAGTTTCCCACTTAATATCAGGATTGGCGGCTGCTGCGGGAGAAGTACCGTAAATCATGGAGCCACCATTTTCACCAGGTTTTGTATAATCATTCAGGTTGGGCTTGTAACTGCCGCCAAAGTAATAATTCTGACCACCATTCATCAAGGCAAGATAACGGAAATCTCCGATAGACTCGTTACCATTCTGTCCCCATGAGAAACGGAATTTTAATACGTCAAACCAGCTCGGTTTGATTTTTTCCAGATAAGGTTCATTCCAGACATTCCAACCCAAAGAGAACGAAGGGAATACGCCCCACTTATTATTGGCACCAAAATGTGAAGAGCCATCGCGGCGAACCGTGAACTGCACCATGTAACGTTCTGCAAAGTTATAGTCGAGACGACCGAAATAGGAAGCAATGGAAGTATGGGTTGCATCACCGATTCCACCCCACAAAACAGATTCTGTCTCGGCAGCTGTAGCAGAGCCAAAATTGGCATGAATAGGATTCAAGTCAAACAAATCGAAGTCCTTACCGCCAATATTGCGTGAACGATAACGAGCTGCCGATTGCCCCAACACTACAGAAAGATTATGCCTTTCTGCAAAAGTCTGGTTATAAGAGAAATAATTTTCAGTTTGCCAACGCATACCGCGATTCATCTCGCTTTGAACCCAGCTGGCATCCGTATGTGTCATTGTACCCAGATAATCAGCATAACCATAGCCATCATATCCCCAGAAAGCCAAGTCCACACCATAACTGGAACGGAACTTCAAACCAGGCAAGATATTCAATTCAGCATAGAACGTACCTACAATTTTATCGGAATTGTTACGTCCCAATGTCGGTCTGTTCAGCTGTGCCACCGGATTTGTCAATTCCTGGAAACCGGAAGGAGGCAAAGAAAGCACTTTACCATCCTTTACGATAGCATTAGGATGCTCGGCCAGGATTGCGGCACCTTCTTGTTCAGAAGCATACACCGGAACCAACGGTGAGAACGCAATAGCACTACCAAGAATAGAACCATACTCAGAGTTTGTTTCAATACCGGTAGAATGATCACGAGTATAGCCCAAGTTTACTCCTACCGTGACTGCATTCAAGAACTTTCGATTCTCTACTTCAAACACTTTATAAGTAGAATTACTACGAACAGACAAACGTTCATAATTGGAACGTCCATAATTACCACCAACGATACCTTCCTGATTGAAATAGCCCAAAGAAAGGAAATAAGTCATTTTATCATTACCGCCATTAATGCTCAACTGATGTTGCTGAACTGGTGCATCATAATTAAAGACTTCATCCTGCCAGTCTGTATCAATCGTATTATTGGCAATTTCTTCTGCAGAATAACGAGGAGCATTGCCATCATTAATCTGCATTTCATTCATGATTGTCATATATTCCTTGGCATTCAAAACAGCTTTCTTCTTCCAAGGATTCTGCCAACCATAACTGAAATCATAGTTTACAGTCGTTTTTCCCTTGCTGCCCGCCTTGGTAGTCACCAAAACCACACCGTTGGCTGCACGGGCACCATAAATAGCAGCCGAAGCAGCATCTTTCAGGATTTCAATAGAAGCAATATCCGTCGGGTTCAAATAGTTGATACCACCGCCCACCGGCATACCATCGACAATGTACAAGGGGTCGGAACCATTTACAGAACCGATACCACGAATACGAACCTTAGAATCAGAATTAGGCTGACCGGAAGACTGTGTAATCTGTACGCCGGAAACTTTACCTTTCAAAGCATCTTCCACACGGGAAGGCTTCATCAGGTTCAATTCATCCGCATTTACTTTGCTGATAGCCGCTGTCACTACACTTTTTTTCTGAACACCGTAACCTACAACCACCACTTCGTCCAACGCCTCTGCATCCTCTATCAATGCTACTTTAAGAGAAGTTCTTCCATTTATAGCCACTTCTTGTGGCTTAAATCCTATATAAGTAAAGGAAAGCGTTGCATCGGCAGGAGCCGACAATGTGAAATTGCCATCCAGGTCAGTAATTCCACCATTGGTAGTACCTTTAACTACCACATTTACTCCGGGCAGCGGTTCATTGTCCGTACCACTGACCGCTGTACCTTTTACCTGTATATTTTGGGCATATACAGAAGCCAAGGTAAAGCTTAACAGAAATAAAACTGATAATAACTTTTTCATAAGTTTTACTAAATTAAGATTAACGTTTCTCATTTTTGTTCTCAATCGAACAATGCAAACATAGATAAAAGTAGGTAAAACGAATAAGGAACAACCATTCTTTAATACGTCAAATCAAATTTCAGAATACGTTATTAATACGTCATAAGAAAACAAATCATTAATAATCAATCAATAATATATACTTTTAACCATTACGTCACAATATGTTATATAGCACAAGAGGGAGGAATTTAACATTCCTCCCTCTCATACGCTTCCTATTTCTAAAGGAAGTTAATATCTAAAGGCTACAGTTTATTGCTTAGATAATCCGTCAAACTATCCTCTCTCTCTAAAGCGAACTTTTTGCGGAGACGGTAACGGATTGTTTCAACTCCACGGACTGAAATGTTCAGCAGAGGTGCTATTTCTTTGGTGGAAAGGTTCATCTTCAAATAAGCGCACATCATACGTTCGTTGTGAGAAAGCTCCGGATGCTTGGTATGAAGACGTTTCATGAAATTGTTATGTATCAAGTCAAACTGGTCTTCAATACGCTTCAAGACTTCATCACTCTGTATATTACCGTCTATTTTATTATTGATAAGTATAAGTTGTTGTTTCCCTTCACGGGCTCCCTCACCTTTCAGCAGTGCGGATACTTTAAGTATCTCCGACTTGATTTCGGTCAGCATTTCATTCTTGCGGACAAAATTTATCATCAGATTGGCCATTTCCTGACTCTTATGCTGCAAATCGTATTCCAGTTTTTCTTTCTCCAACTGCATAATCTGCTTTTCCTGACGAGCCTTCTCCTCTTCGTACTCCCTTTCCATATCGTGCAACTCTTTGTCCTTTTCGACCACCGCCTGCTGTTTTTTCCGCTTCACACGGACATCATCCCAACGATAGACATACCATAAGGCAAGCAAAGCCAAGATGATATAACAAACGTATGCAGCAGCACTACGATACCACGGTGGAAGTATACGGAAGGCGATTGTATCCGATGATGTCGTACCGTCAGGAAAGACCGCTTTAACTTCAAACGTATATTCACCTTCCGACAGATTACTATACTCCTTGGTGCGTACCGTTGTAAAATCGGACCAGCCTCCCTTATTCAAACGATATTGAAAACGGATATCATCCCCTACCGAAAAAAAAGAAAGGGCATAGTCAAAACGAACGGAATTCATGGAATAAGCTATCACCGGAACCGGCTTCTCTCCTAAAAAGTTTGCGGTATATACCAATGAATCCTTGGGATAAGACAGATACATGTTCCTTATATATAAGGAGTGGCTACGATCCTGACGCTCTCTTACGGCCGGGATGCTGAATAAAGCGAAACCTCCTTCATTAGGAACCACCATCAGCGAATCTGAAAGAGGAATAATCGTTTCAAAACCGGGTACCAGTTCAATCAGCGATTGCTGGATGGGATTAATGCTTGTATTCGCCCCCCGCTTATAGGTACCCAGATTGGCAATACAGATTTCGTGAGGGCTCAAACTAATCAACTTATCGTGATACTCCAAGATACGCGAATAGGCCGCGGTGCCATTCAAAAGGTTGTTCATATCCGGACAAGGCTCCATGACATCTTTATGAGGATTATGCTTATAGATTCCCCGGGGAGTGGCAAAATACACCCGGTCTTCTATCTTCGCTATATACATATCACGTCCTACCGGAAAACCATCCTTCGCGCTATATTCCTTTATACGGACAGCTTTTGTCAAATCATTATCCAAATCCACACGGGTAACGTGGTCTGTATTGTACACCCAAATCACCTTATCGCTTTCCTGCTCAAAAAGACGGCAAGAATCGTTCATACCCTCAATCTTGCCAACCACCTGCCATTCTCCATTCTTTTTCCCAACCAAATAAATACCGTTATATACCCCGACATACATAAGGTCCGTACGTCCTGCCACAAGTTGGCAACACCAGGCGCCGGCAATATCCGTCACGCGTTTTACGGAAGTGCCATTGATAAGGAAAATACCACGGTCGTGCAGACAGAAGAGTTCATCACCTATACGGCAAAGGTTCCAGACCTGTCCGCTGGATTGGGGCATCGGACGGATATCCGGCAAATCGCCGTTCATCTGTACCGGATAAGAGGTGTAATACAAACCCCGATTGGTACCTAAATAAAGATAGCCGCCTTCTACGGCCGCCGTATATCCCGTGCCGTAGGAATAAGGATAGGAATAGAGATTCGTAAAAGGAGAACTCAGACAGACGTAGTCAATGCCGCTATCCAGACCGGCCCAGAGGTTTCCGGTTGTATCGAAGGAGACAGAAAGCACCGTATTGTTACGCAAGCCGTTGTTCTCATTGAAATATTTCAGTTGCATGGTGCTGCAATCCACCAGTACCAATCCTTTATGAATGGTTCCCAAGGCAATCTTATCATCCTTTTTGGCCACGCAAAAGACTTCATTCTCACGCATAAACTCTTCGGCACCGGTGATAAACGGTTCCATCGTACGCCCGTCACAATAGTAAAGTCCGTTGTATGCAGTCACCACCAGAACACCTTTCTTATAAGGTATAATGCCACGAATACGTTTGGAAGCCAACGCATCAGCACCCTGAAGAGGAAAAAAAGTGTTTCCAACCAAAAGCCATACGCCCCTGTCCGTACCGATATAAAGAATACCATTGACCATATTGGAACAGTCTATCTTGGCATTCATTTCAATGGCGGTATATTTTCCGTTCAGGTACTTCACCACGCACCCGTCTCCTTGGAAATACAAGATATTGTCAGTCTCATGGATGCCCCACACGTTTCCAAGAAAACGAACGGAACTCTCCAAAGTATCGGACATGCAATGATAGGCCAAAGAACCGTCCGCATCCGGTTCATAATAGCCGAACTCATTGATGCCCCCCACATAAATTCTTTTTTGGGTGGCAGAAGCCAGAACGGAACGCACATCGGAAGCATTGTTCAATGGAAACACATTCCAGACATTGCCATCAAATTGCACCATACCGTTCTTGTTGGCGAAATATACCCACTTGTCATCATAGGGTGCTATCTGCCAAGTCTGGGTCCCCTTGCCATAAACACTTTTATCAAAATTGACGATAAAGCTATTCCAGCCGGCAATTGCTTCGACCAAAGGGAGAAAAAGAAAAAGGCAGAAAAAAAGGTAAAATGACAATATGTGTTTGTTCATGCGTATAATGACTATATAGTTAGTTGTACAAAAATAATGCTTATTTTCAAGGTAGCGCACAATAGCCTATCAGTTTTTTCGTCCCCGACTATTATTTTCTTCTCGAATGGCAATCTTTTGCATCACTATACTTTAGATTCCGGTATACTAAGAAGTATTCGTCCGACAGTTGTTGAATTATCGTCCGACAGCTGTCGGACGATAATTCAACAACTGTCGGACGATAAGGTTACATATGTCGGACGAATACTTTTTAGTAAAAGGAATATTTGTCCATCGTAATGCCGGAAAGAATCCGTACCTCCCCTCCAAAGTGTCTGTATAAGGAGGCCGTGAAGAGGGATAGAATAGAGAATCTAAAAAAACAAATAAAAAAATCGCCGCAAGCTATTGCAGATTTCAAAATAATGCCTACCTTTGCAACCGCAAAACGAAAACGGGTAAGTCCTATACGGCCAGCTCCCTTCGAATCCTCCAGGGCTTGATCGCAGCAAAGGTAGTTGGTTGTAGCGGCGCGATATAGCAAGCTTACCCACCCGCCTCTTTAGCTCAGTTGGCCAGAGCACGTGATTTGTAATCTCGGGGTCGTTGGTTCGAATCCGACAAGAGGCTCGAAAGAAAAGCAGATGATACGAAAGTGTTACCTGCTTTTTTCTTTTTGCCCCGCAAAGAATCCTCTAATTTATTTAAAATCTACACATCGGCTTGCCCTTGAATCCAACTATATTTGTACCTTTGCACATTATTTCTAAGAAAGATGACAGAAAATAGAGGTTACATGCAACGATACGCAATGCTGTTCGGTACCTATATGGGAGGTTTCTGGATATTGAAGTTCATACTCTTTCCTGTGGGGCTGTCGGTTCCTTTTTTACTTTTCCTTTTCATGGGACTCACGCTATGCGTACCTTTTATGGGATATTATTATGCACGGATGTATCGTAATCAGGTATGCGGAGGCGGCATCAGCTTCCTGCATGCATGGATATTCACCGTTTTCATGTATATGTTTGCTGCGCTGCTTGCCGCCGTGGCACACTACATCTACTTCAGGTTCATAGACCACGGATATGTGATAAACACGTGCGAAACGATGGTAGACACGCTTGCCCAAAGCAACATGCCGGGAATGGATTCGTACATCGCCACCTATCAGGAAGCTCTGGAGACAGCCCGACTGCTCAGCCCTATCGACATTACGCTACAGATGATATCGTCCAATGTATTTTGGGGTTCGATACTGGCTTTCCCCACCGCCTTGTTCGTGATGAGACGCAAGAAAGACGACGCTCCGGCAGAGTGACGGAACAGCAAAAAGAAATGTTATTTCAATTGTAAAATAGAAAAATCATACATCAATGGATATTTCAGTTGTCGTACCACTATATAATGAAGAAGAATCACTCCCCGAATTGTTCGCATGGATTGAGCGGGTGATGAATGCCAACGGCTTTTCATACGAAGTGATTTTCGTTAACGACGGAAGTACCGACCGTTCGTGGCAGGTAATCGAGCAATTGCAGGCACAAGCTCCGGACAAGGTACGGGGCATTAAGTTCCGCCGCAACTACGGGAAGTCGCCGGCATTGTTCTGTGGTTTCGAACAAGCACAAGGCGACGTCGTGATAACCATGGACGCCGACCTGCAGGACAGTCCCGACGAAATACCCGAACTCTACCGCATGATTACCCAGGAGGGCTACGACCTCGTATCGGGCTGGAAGCAGAAACGTTACGACCCGTTGTCGAAGACCCTCCCCACCAAATTGTTCAATGCCACCGCCCGCAAAGTATCGGGCATCAAAAACCTGCACGACTTTAATTGCGGACTGAAGGCATATCGCAAAGAGGTTGTCAAGAATATAGAGGTATACGGCGAAATGCACCGCTACATCCCCTACCTGGCCAAGAACGCCGGCTTCAAGAAAATCGGCGAGAAAGTGGTGCACCACCAGGCACGCAAATACGGAAAGACCAAGTTCGGGCTGAACCGATTTGTAAACGGGTATCTGGACTTGCTTTCCCTTTGGTTCCTTTCCCGGTTCGGCATCAAGCCCATGCATTTTTTCGGATTGCTGGGTTCATTGATGTTCATCTTCGGCTTCATAGCCGTGGTCATAGTAGGTGTCAGCAAGTTGTACTACATGCACCATGGCATGCCCTACCGCCTTGTGACGGACTCTCCCTACTTCTACCTCTCGTTGACCTCCATGATTATCGGCACACAACTATTCGTGGCAGGATTCCTCGGAGAGCTGATTTCACGTAATGCCCCGGAACGAAACAAATATCAAATAGAGAAAACCATTTAACGATGAAAAAATTAGTCAGACTTGTCATACTCGGAGCTATCCTTTGTCCGATAGTAAGCATAGCTATCTCCTGCTCGGAAGAGGCCGACTGTTCCATGACAGCACGCTCCATGGTGAATTGCATTCTTTATAGAGTAGACCCCGAAACCCAATACGTGGAGAACGACACGCTCGACTCGCTCACCGTGACAGCATACGGCACCGACTCCATCATCATCAACAACCAGAAGAAGGTACACGACATCTCCCTGCCACTGCGCTATACGGAGGATTCCACCAAGCTGATATTCAAGTACAGCCGGACCAAGAGTGACACGATGGTGATACGCCACACCAACACCCCCTATTTCCTATCAATGGATTGCGGCTATCAGATGAAGCAGGCCATCACAGACGTAACGTGCACCCGCATCTCTCTGGACTCGATATACATCAAAGACAATGAAGCAGGCATCTATGGAAAGGAAAATCTTAAGTTATTCTATTAGTCTGGCACTCTGCCTGCTGATGTTCCTCCCCCTACGGGCGCAGAACGGGAATCCTACCGCTCCCCCCCAGGGAGCACCTCCCAAGAAGGAGAAGAAGGACGCGAAAGAAGAAGTGCACTATCCGTTATACAACGGCATGTCCGTCGGCTTGGACTTGTGGGGAATCGGAAGCTCCGTATTTGGAGGAGATTTCCTGAGTTCCGAAGTGGCCGTGGACGTAAACCTCAAGAACCGCTTCTTCCCTATTGCCGAACTGGGATATGGCTCCACGGACACCTGGAGTGACAAAGGCATACACTACAAAAGCAACGCCCCCTACTTCCGCATAGGAATGGACTATAACACGCTATACAAGAAGCAGCACGGACACATGCTACTCGTAGGCTTGCGTTACGGTGTAAGTAGCTTCAAGTATGATGTAGACGCCTTGGGACTGGACGACCCGATATATGGTGGCATCGTAGGCAATCCGAATCTGGACGACGAGATATGGGGAGGCAGCCTGCCCTATAACCATAAAGGAATGAAAGGCTCCATGCAATGGGCGGAATTTTGTGTCGGTATCCGGGCGCACGTCTGGAAGGCATTGTACATGGGCTGGTCACTACGCTTCAAGTTCAAATTGTCTGCCTCGGCCGATGAATACGGTGACCCGTGGTATGTGCCCGGTTTCGGGAAATATGGCTCCAACACGATGGGAGTAACCTATACGATAACTTATAAACTACCTCTTTAAGCGACTTATGACAGGGTTAGAGATTTGGCTACTGGCCGTAGGACTTGCGATGGATTGTTTCGCCGTTTCTATAGCCAGCGGAATTATATTGAAACGCGCCCGGCTGCGCCCTATGCTGGTGATGGCCATCAGCTTCGGCTTTTTCCAGGCTTTGATGCCTCTGCTGGGATGGATAGGCGCCAGTTTTTTCAGCCACCTGATAGAAAGTATTGACCATTGGATTGCATTCGGTATCCTTGCCTTCCTGGGCGGACGCATGATAATGGAATCCTTCAAGGACGAAGATTGCAAGCACGAGTATGACCCTACCAGCCTGAAGGTGGTGCTCGCTCTGGCCGTGGCAACCAGCATCGATGCATTGGCGGTAGGTGTTTCGTTTGCATTCCTCGGTATCAAGCAATTCTCGGCTATTCTTTCCCCCATCGGCATTATCGGTTTTGTATCATTCGCCTTGTCGATGGTCGGCCTGATGTTCGGCATCCGTTTCGGATGTGGCATAGCCCGCAGACTGCGCGCCGAACTTTGGGGAGGGATTATCCTCGTCATCATCGGTACCAAGATATTGGTAGAGCATCTCTTCTTTTAATTAAAAAGTAAAAACTCAGATAGGATATGGAAAAGAAAGTACAACGGAATTTTTTATGGATTGCCCTACTGGTACTGGGAACCATCTGGATACTTGCCCGCCACAACCAAGTCACTCCTTATCAGACGGATAACGGACTGATATTCGGTACGGTATATAAAGTGACTTATCAATGTGACCAAAATCTGAAGGCGGAGATAGAAGCGGAACTCAAACGTTTCGACGGTTCCTTGTCCCCTTTCAATGACACGGCGACCATTACGCGCATCAACCGCAACGAGGACATTGTGCCCGACACATTCTTTACCAACGTCTTCCGACGTAGCATGGAAATCTCCCGGGAGACCGATGGTGCCTTCGATATCACCGTTGCCCCTCTTGCCAATGCCTGGGGATTTGGCTTCAAGAAGGGTAACTTCCCCGACTCTGCCATGATAGACAGTCTGCTGGAGATGACAGGATACGAAAAAGTAGAATTGTCCGATGAAGGGAAAGTGGTGAAAACAGACCCGCGTATAATGCTCTCATGCAGCGCTGTGGCAAAAGGATATGCAGTAGATGTCATAGCCCAACTTCTGAAGAAGAAAGGTATCCGCAACTTCATGGTCGATATAGGCGGAGAAGTAGTTGTTCACGGGCAAAACCCTCAAAATGGACTTTGGCGCATCGGTTTGAACAAGCCGATAGACGACTCACTGGCAGTGAACCAAGAATTGCAAGCAGTGCTGCAAGTCACAGATTTAGGCATGGCTACATCGGGCAATTATCGCAACTACTACTATAAAGACGGAAAGAAATATGCGCATACCATCGACCCGCGTACCGGCTATCCGGTACAGCACAGCATCTTGTCCGCCACCGTCATCGCCAAAGATTGCATGAGTGCAGACGCCTATGCCACGGCATTCATGGTGATGGGGCTGGAAGAAGCAGAACGCGTGGCGGATGCACATCCGGATATCGACGCCTGTTTCATTTATACGGATGAAGAAGGAAAGCTTCAAACGTTCTTAACAAAAGGAATGGAGAAGTATATGAAATAATGTGCAAATGCGATTAACCCATCATTTATAAAATACAAAATATACCGCCAGTACCAGACATACAAAAGCGGCAAAATGATTCCAATGCAGCGTTTCCCCCTTGAAAAGAACCGTTGTAAACACCGTAAAGATTATCAAAGTGATTACTTCCTGAATCACTTTGAGTTGCATCAATGAGAACGGGCCTCCATTGCCTAAAAAGCCTATCCGATTGGCCGGAACCTGACAAGAATACTCAGCCAGAGCTATTACCCAAGAAAACAGCACCACGGCATACAACGGCCAGTTGGAGATGACTTTTGTCTCTTGTAGCTTCAGATGCCCATACCAGGCAAACGTCATGAAAATATTAGATACAATCAATAGCAAAATGGTATAAAATGCTTTCATATATTTTTTAATAATTAATGGTTAATGTTTTATGATTGCAGGCAGCAATTCCTCCTGCACATTCGTCATACTCCCCCATAGACTATAGCGTGCCTCAGGATTCATTTCCTCCAACTGTTTCAGAATGCCTTTCATTGTACTACGGCTGGATTGTGACTCATACGGACAATTCTTCACCTGCTTACGATACCCCCTCACTTGCGCCAACTCCATCAAATCCGCCTCATGTACCAGACACATCGGACGGATAATCGTCATATCAAACTTCTTCATTACCAGCCGAGGAGGCATGGAGCTGAACGCTCCCTGATAGGTGATATTCATCAGCAAGGTCTCCAGAATATCATCCATGTGATGGCCTAACGCGATTTTATTGCATCCCTGCTCCTTGGCTACGGTAAACAATGCCTTCCGTCTATTCCAAGAGCAAAGAAAACAAGGAGACTTGCGGGTATCTGTCGTGGCATCAAACTCCGTTTCAAAGAGAACAAAAGGCACTCCCCACGACTCTACGTACTCCCTCAGATAGTCCACATCACTTTGATAAGGTATATTCTTCATCACTACATGTACGGCGACAACGGAAAAACGGGGTTTATAGACACGGGCACGCCGTGCCAACAATTCCACCAGCGCCAAAGAGTCCTTGCCTCCCGAAAGCCCGATGAGAATCTTATCGCCGTCCTCTATCAGCCCATATTCCACCACACCTTTGCTAAACCGCTTGTCTATGCGGCGCAACATCTTTTCTTCTTCAGTAAATCGTGCCATTGATACGAGTTATGAGTTATAAGTTATGAATTATAGCTCTTCCGGTTGCAAAAGTAAGGCAAAAGAACGATTTAAAGAAGAATTAACAAAATAGAATTACGGAAACCAGCTTTATTCACGATAAATTTGTATTTTTGACCTTCTGAACAAATCAGCATGTATCAATATGAATAAAAAATATATCCTTTTCTTTCTATTCGGCCTTTTGAGCATAACAATTTCCGCACAAAGCCTGGCAGAAGCCAAAGCCTTGTACGAGAAGGGAGAATACGAAGAAGCCAAGCCCGCCTTCAAAAAACTCGTCAAGACACAACCTGGCAATGGAAATTACAACCTATGGTACGGTGTATGTTGCCTGGAAACCGGCGAACCCGCAGAAGCCTTGAAACACCTGGAAAGCGCCGTCAAGAGACGCGTCCCCAGCGGGCAACTCTATTTGGCCCGGGCATACAATGATCTATATCGGTTCGAAGAAGCCATCGAGACTTATGAGACCTACATTTCCGACCTGAGAAAGAGAAAACGCTCCACCGAAGAGGCCGAACAATTATTGGAAAAAAGCAAATCCAACTTGCGCATGCTGAAAGGCGTGGAAGAGGTCTGCTTCATCGACAGCTTTGTGGTAGACAAGGAAAAATTCCTGGATGCATACAAAATCAGCCCCGAATCGGGCAAGCTGTTCATGTACGACACCTACTTCAATGATTCCGGTAAGGAAGGCGGAACGGTATACGAAACGGAGCTGGGCAATAAACTATATTATAGCGAAATGCAACCGGACAGCACCCTCAGTATCCTTTCGCGCAACAAGTTGCTGGACAAATGGAGTGATGGCAGCTTGTTGCCCGGAAGCATCAACGAGGCCATGAATGCAGACTACCCTTATGTACTTACGGACGGTATCACTATTTACTATGCCTCGGATGGCCCTGGCTCGATGGGAGGATATGACATTTTCGTCACCCGTTACAATACGAATACCGACTCTTATCTGATGCCGGAAAATGTGGGCATGCCGTTCAATTCGCCCTACAACGACTATATGTACGTCATTGACGAATTCAACGACTTGGGATGGTTTGCCTCCGACCGCTACCAGCCCGAAGGCAAAGTGTGCATCTATGTATTCATTCCCAACTCATCCAAGCAAGTGTACAACTACGAAGGGATGGACCCGGACAAGATGATATCATTGGCGCAACTTCACTCTATCAAGGACACATGGACGGACACCGATGCGGTAGAGGCCGCCCGAGAAAGGCTACGGACCGCTGCCAACGCAAAGCCGCGGACCACCAAGAAGCACGATTTCCAATTCATCATTGACGACCACTCCACCTACTACCAGCTGGACGATTTCCGTTCCCCGCAGGCCAAAGCCTTGTATGGCAAATACAATCAGCTGGAGCAGAGCTACAAGCAACTGCAGGAGAAACTGGAAGATATGCGTTCGGAATACTCCCGAGCCAACAAGCAGGAAAAGGACAAGATGTCCGCCGCCATCCTCGACCTGGAGCAACGTGTACGGCAATTGTCCACTGAGATGGAGCAGACTGCCATTCAAGTGCGCAACCTGGAAAAACAAGCCACCAAATAAAGACAACTATGGATATACTCATTATCGCCTCATTGATTATAGGAGCAGTAATCTTGTTCTTAGTGGAATTATTCGTAATTCCGGGCATCAGCGTTGCCGGTTTTCTGGCAGGAGGTTGCATCATCTTTGCCAACTACTATGCCTTTGTCTATATGGGCACCACGGCAGGTGTCATTACGCTTATCATATCTGCCCTGGCTTGTATCGGCTCGTTGGTATGGTTCATGCGCTCCAAGACACTCGACAAAATTGCATTGAAAAAAAACATCACCTCCAAAGTAGACCGTAGTGCCGAGGACAAAGTCAAGGTAGGCGATGTAGGCGTAACCACTACTCGCCTGGCTCTTATCGGCTATGCCGAAATCAACGGAGACATCGTGGAAGTGAAGTCATCAGATGGCTTCATGAACGAAAAGACTCCGATTATCGTAGAGCGTATTGCCGACGGAGTCCTCTTAGTGGAACGGCTCAAGCAGTGAAATTTCAGAAATCAACCTATTTATAACTAACAATTAATATTTAATCTCATGGATCCAAGCACAATGTATTTAACCGCCTTCCTCATTATAGGAGGCATTATTTTCCTGGTACTTTTCTTCCATTATGTACCGTTCTTCTTGTGGCTGTCCGCCAAAGTATCGGGAGTAAACATCTCGCTGGTACAACTTTTCCTGATGCGCATCCGTAATGTCCCTCCTTATATCATTGTGCCCGGCATGATTGAAGCTCATAAAGCAGGATTGCAAAACATCACGCGCGACGAACTGGAAGCGCACTACCTTGCCGGAGGTCACGTAGAGCGGGTGGTACACGCACTGGTATCCGCCTCTAAAGCCAATATCGAGCTGCCGTTCCAGATGGCAACCGCCATCGACCTTGCCGGCCGTGACGTGTTCGAAGCCGTACAGATGTCCGTTAACCCCAAAGTAATTGACACCCCTCCCGTGACAGCTGTTGCCAAAGACGGTATCCAGCTGATTGCCAAGGCCCGTGTAACGGTGCGCGCCAATATCCGCCAATTGGTGGGCGGTGCCGGAGAAGACACGATTCTGGCCCGTGTAGGCGAGGGTATTGTGTCTTCCATCGGTTCGTCAGAGAATCATAAGTCTGTATTGGAGAATCCGGATTCTATCTCCAAACTGGTATTGCGCAAGGGGTTGGATGCCGGAACAGCATTCGAAATTCTGTCCATTGACATTGCTGATATTGACATAGGTAAGAATATCGGTGCCGCCCTGCAGATAGACCAAGCCAATGCCGACAAGAACATTGCTCAAGCCAAGGCAGAGGAACGCCGCGCCATGGCCGTAGCCACAGAGCAGGAAATGAAGGCAAAGGCCCAGGAAGCCCGTGCCAAAGTTATCGAGGCAGAAGCGGAAGTACCCAAGGCCATGGCCGAAGCATTCCGCAACGGCAATCTGGGTATCATGGACTATTACCGGATGAAGAATATAGAAGCCGACACTTCCATGCGCGAAAACATTGCCAAACCGACGACGGGCAATACCAGCCAGCCGTTGAGCAAATAACTCGAAAAGTAACTGACAGAAACGCCGGAACCGGTGAACAAGAATCGGTTCCCGGCGTTTCTATTTATAAACAAAAGATTAAAAGCTCAAGCATATGAAGAAATATTTCGCCTCTTCCGAACTGATCATCAATGAAGACGGTTCTGTATTTCATCTTCACGTAAAGCCCGAATGGCTGGCAGACAAAGTCATCTTGGTAGGCGACCCCGGACGGGTGGCACTGGTTGCCTCCCATTTCGAGAACAAGGAATGTGAAGTGGAAAGCCGTGAGTTCAAGACTATCACCGGTACTTACCAAGGGAAACGTATTACGGTGGTTTCCACCGGTATCGGATGTGACAACATCGATATCGTGATGAATGAACTGGATGCCCTGGCAAACATCGACTTCGAGACGCGCGAAGAAAAGCCCCGCCTACGTAGCCTTGAGCTGGTACGTATCGGCACCTGCGGCGGCTTGCAACCCTACACTCCGGTGGGTACATTTGTATGTTCTGAAAAATCCATCGGTTTCGACGGTCTGCTCAACTTCTATGCCGGACGCAACTCCGTGTGCGACCTACCCATGGAGCGTGCCTTCCTCAACCATATGGGATGGTCCGGCAACATGTGTGCCCCTGCCCCCTACGTCATTGATGCAAGTGCTGAACTGATAGACCGCATCGCACAAGACGACATGGTACGTGGCGTAACGATTGCCGCCGGGGGCTTCTTCGGACCTCAAGGACGCGAGTTACGCGTGCCGCTTGCCGACCCGCATCAGAACGAGAAGATTGAAAAATTTGAATACAACGGCTACCATATCACCAACTTCGAGATGGAAAGTTCTGCCTTGGCAGGCTTGAGCCATCTGATGGGACACAAGGCCATGACGGTATGCATGGTCATTGCCAACCGCCTGATAAAAGAAGCGAACACGGGATACAAAAATACGATAGATACTCTTATCAAAACAGTACTCGACCGTATCTAAGTATCCTTCAAGAAATGCTCCTCCCTTTCCTTCAGCCAATCCTAGGAGTAAGGTTTAGTAATGACTTCATCACATCCTGCCTGACGTGCCCGTTGCTGGTCTGTATAGTGTAGCAATGTCCTGCTATACCCACAATGGGCACAGAGGCGGATTAGGCTTTATAAGCATCTATCCATTATCGATTTGCACAAAGTTACGATAAAAGCCCATAAGTTGAATCACCATCTCTCTTTTTTGTAAAGAAACCATTATCTTTGCTGAATAAAAATAAGCCGGATAAAATGAACCAAGATACCATTTGTGCCATAGCCACCGCCCAAGGGGGAGCCATAGGATGCATCCGTGTCTCCGGACCGGATGCCATAGAGATAACATCCCGCATATTTACCCCTGCCCGGAAGGGGAAGAAGCTGAAGGATGCCAAGCCATACACACTTACCTTCGGTCATATCCATGAAGAAGAAAACATCATAGACGAAGTACTTGTAAGCTTATTCCGTGCCCCCCACTCGTACACGGGCGAGGATAGCACGGAAATCATGTGCCACGGTTCGAGCTATATTCTTCAGAAGGTGTTGCAACTGCTCATCGGTAATGGTTGCCGCCTGGCCGCTCCCGGTGAGTACACGCAACGGGCCTTCTTGGGCGGCAAAATGGACCTAAGCCAGGCCGAAGCCGTGGCCGACCTCATCGCCTCCACCTCTGCCGCCACTCACCGCCTCGCCATGAGCCAAATGCGCGGTGGGTTCAGTAAAGAGCTGGCCTCACTACGCGACCAATTGCTGCACTTCACATCACTCATAGAACTGGAGCTGGACTTCAGCGACCACGAAGAACTGGAATTTGCAGACCGCTCCGAGCTATGTCTCCTAGCAGACGGCATAGAGCAGGTAATTTCCCGTTTAGTACAATCCTTCAGTGTAGGCAATGCCATCAAGAACGGTGTGCCCGTAGCCATCATCGGCGAAACGAATGCTGGTAAATCCACCCTGCTGAATGCACTACTAAACGAGGAACGAGCCATTGTAAGCGACATACACGGGACAACCCGAGATGTGATAGAAGACACAGTCAATCTTGGCGGGATAACTTTCCGGTTTATTGATACGGCAGGCATACGCGAAACGAGCGACACCATCGAGAGCCTAGGAATTGAGCGAACCTTCCAGAAATTGGAGCAGGCGGAAATCGTGCTCTGGGTAGTTGATGCCACGAATGCCGTCTCACGGATACCACAACTAACTGCCCAGATACTTCCCCGTTGCGAAGGGAAACGGCTCATTCTCGTATTCAACAAGGCCGATCTGGTGCAGGATGCCTCAACCATCCTCACCCCCAGTTTCACCCTGGCCGCTACTAATGTGCAATGCATCTCCATCTCTGCCAAAGGGCGTACCAACCTCGACAAGCTTCAGCAAATGCTAATCTCTGCCGCTAACCTGCCCACGGTTACCCAAAACGATGTCATTGTCACGAATATACGCCACTACGAGGCTTTGACCCATGCCTTGGAAGCCATCCACCGGGTCCAACAAGGACTAGCAGAAAATCTATCCGGAGATTTTGTTTCACAAGATATCCGCGAATGCATTTTCCATCTAAGCGATATTGCAGGGGAAGTTACGAACGATATGGTACTTGGGAATATTTTCGAACATTTCTGCATCGGCAAATAACCCACGATTAGCAACAATTACAAAATATTACTATTGGTTATAAAGGCGTTGATTATCAGCGCCTTTTCTTTTTGCTATATGACTAATACAGGTCTAATATAGTAGATTTTCAGCTCTTTTTTGTACCTCATTTGTACCGCGATGATTTTCAGTGAGTAATCACGTTAGAAAGGTAGTGGATAAAGTTTAATATGGTTGAATATGGTTTAAGATGGTTCAATCAAAACGAGAGAAATAAAGATAAATGAAGTTCAAAAACAGTAAAGAAAATGGCAACAAGTAGCATTCGAATCAAGAAGATTTGCCAATGGTGTGGGGCGGAATTTGAAGCCCAGAAGGTTTCAACCAAGTATTGTTCGCATCGTTGTGCCAATCTGGCCTACAAACAGGCAACAAGAGAAAAACGAGTCAAGCAAGTCGAGACTGAGACTCATTTTATCAAGTCCGAGAAACCCAAAGAAAATATCAAGGACAAAGAATACCTTTCAATAGCACAAGCATCCGTCTTATTAGGTCTGTCGTTACAAGCGGTATATAAGATGATATATGCTGGACATTTGGCGGCTTACAAATTAAGCAGCAGACTTTCTTTCGTGAGAAGAGAAGATATAGACAAGATGCTTAATGCGAATCCTTATGTAAAAAAGAATAGAGGTAAAGGAGCAGACATCACCGAGTTCTACACCACTGCAGAGATTAAAGAGAAGTACGGTGTAAAGGAATCGTGGATATTCAAGGTTGCGAAAGAGAATAATATTCCAAAGACATTCAGTAGAGGAAAGACCTATTGGAGTAAAAAACACATTGATGCCTACTTTGCAAAGAAGGCTCCCAATCCTGATATTACAGAGTGGTATAGCGTGGCTGAGATCCAAGAGAAATTTGGAATGACACTTAGTGCCATCTACAGTTTTGTCTCCAAAAATGTGATTCCGAAGAAAAAAGAGGGCATTACAGTGTGCTATTCAAAGAAACATTTTGACATAGCCAAAGGAGTTGCAGAACCTGAGAAACCTCAATACTACACCATTCCAGAAGCTATGGAGAAATTCAACCTCACGCGAGATCAGCTATATCACTATGTGAAGTATCACAACATCACTCGCATCAAGGTTGGTAAATACACAAAAATAAGTAAGCCAGAACTTGACGAGTTTCTTGCACCACCACAAATCAAAAAATAATTGTGGTGGCTATGTCGGTTATTCTCGGGTGAGTTGTTCCACCATTGAATAACCGCGTTCCTTTGCTTTCAGAAAAAATATTTAACTCATTAATAATTAAGGATTATGTTACACACTTGTACAAAAGTTACCCTTCGTCAGAGAGAAATAACCAACGGTCGCATCTCGCTTTACCTGGATTACTATCCAGCAGTTCGGCACCCAGAGACAATGGTAATGTCCCGGCGTGAGTATCTTGGCATATACATCTACGCACGCCCGAAGAACGAAATGGAGCGAGAGTTTAACAACGATATGCTGATGAAAGCAGAAGCAATACGTTGCATCAGAGTACAGTCACTAATCAATGAGGAGTTCGGCTTCCTCGACAAGAACAAGATGAGAGCTGACTTCTTGGAATATTTCAGGAAGAAGATGCACAACAAAGACCATAAGTGGAAGGTTGTATACAACCACTTTTACAACTTTGTCAATGGCAAATGCTCTTTTGGCGATGTAACTGTTGATTTGTGCAAAAAGTTTAGAGAGTATCTTTTGAGTGCCAAACAATTAAAGCACTCCAAACACCCTGTATCTCAGAATTCTGCGTCTGCCTACTATTCTACATTCCGAGGCTTGCTGAAAATAGCATACATAGAGAAGATGTTCAAAGAGAATCTGAATGATTACCTTGAGAAGATTGATTGCCAAGACACCAAAAGGGAATATCTCACTCTCGATGAGGTAAAGCGGCTTGCTGCAACACCTTGTAAGATACCAGTATTAAAGGCTGCCTCTCTCTTCTCGTGCCTTACGGGACTACGCATCAGTGATATTCTCAATCTTCAGTGGTCTGACTTTGGATTGGCTCCCGATAGAGGCTATTGCATCCGCATACGCACTCAGAAGACCAAGACTGAAGCAACACTGCCTATCAGTTACGAGGCGTATGAACTTTGTGGTGAAGAAGGAAAAGGCAAAGTATTCAAGGGACTAACAAGGAGTATGATCAATTATCCACTCAAGCACTGGTTGGCTGAAGCCGGGATAGAAAAGCACGTAACATTTCATTGCTTTAGACACACCTTTGCGACGCTACAGATAGCAGCCGGAACAGACATCTACACGGTGAGCAAAATGCTGACTCATCGCAACGTCTCAACAACCCAGATTTACGCAGAACTAGTGAACGAGAAAAAACGCGAATCAGCCAATAGAATCTCACTGAAGTAGAGAAAAATTGAGCCCAAATGAAAAATTTTCTAAAAAAATCAACTTTTTTTCGACAATGAAATACAAGTGAATACAAATATACTATCATCAAATACAAATATGGTGTTTTTGTATATGATATGTGCATTATAATATGCATTTGCAGATGGTATATGTTTGTTATGATTTTGTTTGCAATTTTAGACGCTGAAAGTGCGGTAAATCCCGTTCCTTCAGCGTTTTATGCACATTTGGAGATATGAAAATCATCGCATATATTTGCGCAAGAATGATTAAAAACGATGTGTATGACACCGCAAAAAACGATATATATTACGGTCTATCTATTACTATTGATACCGACCTTATCTATCGCTCTTGTCACCCGAATTTTCTCATTAAAGGTGATGTTGCTGGATGGATTTTCCGGCAATATCATATTCCTTATTACTTGCATCCTATGCGCTGTATTATATCTTATATTTAAGACCACTATCGATGGCTATATTTTGCCGTTCCTTTGCAAATGTTCCAAGATTCAGTTAGCAGTTGCGGAGTCGGTAACAAAAGAGGTAACGAACCAAGAACCCAAACAAGAGGATAATCTCCCCTCCTATCAGGAACACTACGATGCAGTAGCCGAGAAGAAACGCATTAAAGCGGAAGAGACACTACAACGGGTTCTCGACTATACAATGCAAACTATGGTTGTCTATATGAGTGAAGAAGAACTCAACCGCCTTTGTGGCTACATCACAGAGTATAGTTTGGGCGACACCCCACGCGAGGTGTCGCCCGTATCGGTTGATTCTGCACTCAAAAGCATTGACCTGATGCACTTCGGCTGGAACATCGGCAAAGCATTCGGCAAAAGGCGCATCCACACCGCCACATTCATTAAGAAAGTCTTTGCTCACGCCCTGCGTGATGTCGAAATCTCAACCATCGAACGCAAGATGTCGCACACTGAATCGGAATGCAGGATAAAATTAGATGGGGATATCATAAGTTAAAAACCATAAACCGATTTTCGTTGTTTAAATGCAGACTCACCACCTTCTAGTATTTGACAACATAGTTTAACTGTATCTTCATTATCAATAGATCCAGCAGATATAATCCTAGAATGAACACTAGTACTTTTAAGAGGAATAATAAGTTCTGCATCTCCTAATATTGCAACATTCGGATTATGTGTCACAATTATCACTTGACGCTTTTCTTTTATCTTTCTTAAATTCGACACAATTGTTTTAAATATAAATTCACTATCAAGATTATCTTCAGGCTGATCAATAAGTAGTGGTCTAGTACTATCTGACAATAAAAGGATACTTAATAAAACAGACTGCTGTTGACCAAGTGATAAATTTGAAATTTTCCTAGCGACAGCTTTACGGCCAGCATCATTCTCAATATATTTTGTAACATTTATTTCTGGTAAATCGTCGTATTTAATACACTCCAGATCTTCATATCTATTTTCTGACTGAAGCGTTGAAATTATATTATTAATTTCAGGTTCCTGCAAAAAACGCTCTCCGTTATGAGTGATACTTCTCAAAACATTAAGATCTTTTATCTTTATAGCATTTACAAATTCATATACACCAATAGACCTTGATATAACACTTGCTTTGGGCACTTGTGATGTTCTCCAACCCATTAAAATTTTTAAGGTATCTTCGAATTCAGGAGAATATACATTTTCTTTATATTTTACAGTAACAAAGAAATCCCCTGTCTGCGTTCTTAAATTTTCATTAATTTTTTGAGCAAACAATAAGTGTTTACGCGTAATTTCTTTCTTTATATCTCTTCGTTCTTGAATCAATTTAGCCCTTTCCTCCTGCAATGTTTTCAAACGTTTTTGATCTTCAAGTAATTTGTTTACCTTTTTATCATAGTCAATAATATCTCTTGATATTTGATTGATTTTACCTAAATCAAATGGAATTCCTTGTTGTGTTAATTCGATTTTTTTTGCATCGATTTTATCTTGAGTTTCCTTCTCCTTAGACTCCCATAGTTTTAATTGAGCTTTAAGGTCTTGAATTTTTAAATCTAAGGCATTGTTTAACTCTTCCGCCTTCGACGACACTAAAGATGCAAATGCGTCTACAATAGCTTTAACATTTGCAAAATATTCTTTTCCTATGATTACATCTGAATCATTTATTTGTGCCACCTTATTGAATATATCCTTATCACTAAGTATTTGACGATATGTTTTAACCAAGTTGTTTAAATCATCAATTAGACTCTTACGCAATACCCTTTCTTGATTTAATGCATTGTGGAATTTTACAATATCCGCAGCCTTTGTTTGCTCAAGAGCCTTCATCTTTTGTTTCTCATTATTTAATGCTTTTTGAGCTTCTGGCAATGACACTAAATTAATTCGTATTTTTTTTATCTCACTCTGGTTGCTTCTTAATAGTTCTATATACTCACGATCTTGTTGTTTCAACATATCAAGATCCAAGAATGAATCAAGGAAATCTATAATAACTTTGGGGGTTTCTTCGCTATGTTGTATGGTGTTGGCAGTATCTCCCTGACCATAACTCTCTATCGGAATTGTTGTAATTCCATTTATTGCGTCCGTACGATTGATTACACTAGCATTCTTCTCTCTTTGTAAGATAATTGTTTGGCCAGTTTCATCTATATAATCAAGTGTTATATCTTGTGGCCATACCTCAGAATCACATACCTTAGAAGATGACTTATTTCCACTCGCCTCACGTATAGATTCTATTAAAGTAGATTTACCGGTACCTCTGCTTCCTATGATACATGTCAAATTAGGGCTCAAATCAATATCAATTCCATCCAAAAGTTCACCTGCAATTTTTATATGGGATATTATTGGTCTCTGTTCTGGTATCTCATCTTCTAATCGTATTCTTGACTCATTACTCAATAATGCTAAACGGAATGAACGGAATGACAATGTTGGCATCTTAATTCTTGTTAAACGCTCATTTCCTTCAATGTTAGTTCCCAATTTCTCTAAAGAGTGTGAATCAGACGACATTAATTTTGCTAGGTTTCTCACCATCTTATCATCAGATTCTTCTCTCCATATATTAAGCAAGTGTTTGTGATCAAGATTGTCATCCAAGTCTGTATACAAGAAGGAATCCGATTTATTGGTTATTTCCAATCCCATAAGGTTCTTGCAGAGAAATATTTGTTCCATATGAGGACCAAATCTATTGATGACTTTTTCAAAACCAGAATCTAATGTAATATGAGCCAATACTCCTATACCGCCATATTGTTCTGCAATATTTAGACACTCTGTAATTCCTTGATTACAAATAGACTTACCATCGTTTATAGATAACTTTCCATAAAATTTTCTTAAGTTATCTATAGTTTCAAAATATAATAATAGATGTCCTTGTGTTGTACTAACTTCTATGCCTGGAATAACCAATATCTCCTTATCAGCAGCATATTGTACAGCCGCGATGCTATTTAAAATTTCATTGTGGTCAGTTATACTGATAACTTTTAACCCTTTTAAAATAGCCGTATCAACAATTGCAGATGGGGTATTTGTAGTATCTTCCACATCGTAAGAACCAACACCTTCTCCATATGAATGAATGTGTAAATCTGCTTTATAAAATAATGCTCCTGTTCCCATATGATAAATTTGTTACATGAAGTTTTACAAAATTACCCAAAACTTTTCAGACTTAGCATTTTAAAGCCTATATTTTATCATCACACACTCCACATTTTACGAAAATCCGTACTTTACTCACTACCAACCACCATCCAAAAGTTATTTTGCAGTTATATTTTGGTGGGTGATTTCACCATTATAACACCGATTTCCTTTGCCATCAAATCATTAAAACTAATTCGCATATGGCAAATGAAATTACTTTTGATAAGCTGCCGCAGGCGGTGGGTTATCTGACAGAACAGATGGAGCGAATCCATAAAATTGTGGCAGCATTGCAACCGCAGACCGCTATCGACAAGCATCGTATTGTCGAGATTGACGAGGCGTGCAAAATCACACGCAAGGCGAAACCTACTATCTACACGCTCGCACGTAAGGGGCTGATTCCTGCCTATAAGCGTGGCAAGAAACTCTACTTCTATGAAGATGAACTGCTGAAATGGATTGAAGAGGGACGCAAAGTGATTTCCACAAAATCCTATGACGAGATGCTTGCCTCTATGCAGAGCACAGTGCGCAACAAACCGAAGAATGGATTTAGTGTATAATCAATTATGTGAGTTATGAATATATACGAGTTACTCAATCGGTTCTGGTTGGAGAATGAGTATGATCCATGCTCGGCAACAGAGATTGCACTCTATTTCTTTCTGTTGAACAAGGCAAATACAAGACGGTGGAAGATGCCGTTCAGATGCTCAACGGAGCTAATTCGTATGCAATTGAGTACAACAAGGCAGAATGTGCTTAAAGCTCGCGAAGGACTTCATAAAAAAGGATTTATCTCATTCGCTACAGGTACAAGCAAGGGCAACTATGCCCAATACTCAATAATCGATTGCACCACTCAGTTTACAGTTCAGACAACAGATGAATTGACAAATAAGGTTACAGATGCGATTACGGGTGAATTGACAGAACCGTTGCCTGGTCGATTGCCTCCGCATAATATAAAAGATAAAGAGATATATAAATCTCATAACATTAGTATGGAGAGATTGGAATCAATGCTATTGGAGGAACGTGAATGGCACTCATTAATATTGACTCGTCTACCAACGGCAATTACATCTGATAAGCTGACAGATTATCTAAAAATATTCTTTGCTTATCAAAAGAAAAAAGGCGTGAAATCGAGAGCTATTGAAGACGTGAAGATACATTTTCAAAATTGGCTAAGTAAAAAATTAGAAAACGATAAAGGATATGGAAATAATGAACAAAAAGAGTCAGATCCGCGTAGAGGAACTGAAATACAGGCTGCTTCAGCAGAGGATTACAAACACACGATTTAAGTTACCAATGTCATTTGACGATGCAAAAGTTTACTTATTGGCTGCATATCAAGCAGAAGTTGAACGCCGGCATAAGGTGTTTGAACGGAATGAACATTTCGACGCACAACTCAATCTGATAGCCAAGTACCTAACTGGCGGAAGTAAGAAGTTCGGTCTGATGTTCTGTGGGTTATGCGGTAACGGCAAAACAACCTGGGCAAAAGCCTTGCAGCTGCTTGTTTCAGGATTGAACCTAAAGAATCCCATTAACAACTTGTACTATGTATTCCCTCTCTGCAATGCCAAAGATTTAGCAATGCGAAGCAAAGGGAACTACAACGACTGGAGAAACGTAATGCGTTACCAGCTTATGATTGTTGATGACTTGGGAACAGAGCCACGCGAAGTAATGGAGTTCGGGAATGTCTATACACCATTGATAGACCTCATTACCACGCGTTATGAAGAACAACTTTACACAATCTTCACTACAAATCTTACCCCAGCACAACTCGAAGAGAAATATGGCAAACGCATCGTTGACCGCCTCAATGAAATGGTAGAAAAAGTGGTTTTCGAGAATGAATCCTATAGAAGGTGATGTTTTTCTTTCCCTTAGTTATAAAATTACCTTATAAAGTTGACGGTCTGAAAAATAAAGTGTAAATTTGTTCATAATTTAATGGATATAATTTGAATTAAGATGTCGAATAATCAACAAATAGTGATGAATAGAATCAAAGTTACGCTTGTTGAAAAGCAGAAAACCAATAGATGGTTGGCTGAACAGATGGGTAAATCGGAGAATACTATTTCAAGATGGTGTTCTAATAAATCACAGCCATCAATCGTTCAATTACAAGAAATTGCAAACTTGTTAGATGTTGATGTTCGTGTATTATTAAAATCGCAGAAAGAGTAATTAAATTTGTTTATGTAAATAATGATAAAAAAAGAATATACTTTTATTGATCTATTTGCTGGCGCAGGAGGCCTTTCTGAAGGTTTCATTAAGGCAGGTTTTTCCCCTATTGCACACATCGAAATGAAGCAAGATGCGTGCAATACGTTGAAAACACGATCTGCATTCCATTATCTCAAAGCACAGGGCAAATTGTCAATATACGAAGACTACCTCAAGAATAAAGTTGAGGGTACTGATGGTTCTATATTATGGAATCAAGTACCACCAGAGGTTACTAATGCTGCCATATGTGCAACTATCGGAGAAGATACTATCAATGGAATTTTTAAAAAAGTTGACGCACTCAAAGGAGATAAAACCGTAGATATAATTATTGGAGGTCCTCCTTGTCAAGCATATTCTGTTGCGGGTCGTGCTCGTATGGGTAAAGCTGTTGAAGAAGACCCTCGTAATGAATTGTACAAGTACTATGTACAGTTTTTAGAGAAGTATAATCCTAAGATGTTTGTCTTTGAGAATGTTTTAGGTATTATTACAGCCAAACGAGGCGAACCTTTTGCCGACTTAAAGAAACTCGTTGATGAACTTGGATATGATATGGCCGCCAAGGTACAAATTGCATCCCAACATGGTGTACTTCAAAATAGGCAAAGAGTAATTATTGTAGGTTGGAAGAGAAATGCTTCTCCAAAATATGGCTATCCAGAATTGGAAATTGAGGCTATGCCGTACACTGTGATGAATGATTTATTCTCAGATCTACCCAATAGAAAAGCAGGAGAAGGTAAATTGTGTGAGCCTATTTCCTATACGAGACCTCTCTCAGAAATGGAGTATCTTGAAAAGTCAGGCATTAGAGGCGTGTTAGATTTTACTACACAACATTTAGCCCGCCCAACTAATAATAATGATCGTGAGATATACAAAATCGCCGTTGAGATGTGGAAAGATGGCAAGCGCCGGCTCAATTACGCAAAGCTACCAGCAAGACTACAAAAGCACAAGAATAAGGAGACGTTTCTCAATCGATTCAGTGTAGTTGATCCTGATGGGTGTTGTCATACTGTAGTGGCACATATCGCTATGGATGGCCACTATTACATATATCCAACACCCAATCCAACGATGGATAATGTAAGGTCTATCACCGTGCGCGAGGCTGCTCGCCTGCAATCATTTCCTGATGATTACTTTTTCGAAGGTAGCCGTACATCTGCGCTAATGCAAATCGGCAATGCAGTACCTGTTATATTAGCCCAGAGAATTGCTGAGGCAATAAAAAAGAAGTTGTAATATGCATATTGATTTCTCAAATATTCAAACAGCCTCAGCTGTTCCAGGTGCAGCTGCGATGATAGAGACATTCCGAGCTATTGGTTATAGTTTGGAAACTGCGGTTGCAGACATTATTGACAATTCCATTTCAGCAGAAGCAAAAAACATTTATATCAATCGTGTTTGGAAGGGAGGGGAATCTATCATAACCATCAGAGATGATGGCTATGGAATGTCTAACGAGGAGATTATCCAAGCAATGCGACCTGGCGCACAAAACCCTTTGGAAGAACGTTCGCTTACAGATCTTGGACGATTCGGTTTAGGATTAAAAACTGCTTCATTCTCTCAATGCCGTAATCTTACCGTGATGAGCAAACAGGATGGTGGTGCTGTTTCATATTGGACATGGAGCTTGGATTATGTTGCTCAAAGTGATAAGTGGGAATTGATAAAGTGGGCACCCGATGAATACCTAAACGCATTAGACGATGTCGCCAGAGGAACGATTGTTATATGGTCACATTTGGATCGTGTAATTCCTTCAGCAACGAGAGAGGAAGATGAGAATGCAAAACGAAAATTCTCAGAGGCTTTTGATAAGGTTAAAAGACATTTATCAATGACATTCCATCGTTTTATGGAGAATAAAACCATAAAATTATTCTGGTGTGGTCACGAAATAGAGCCTTGGAATCCATTCTGTCCAAATGAGAGTAAGGTGCAAATTAGACCAACTGAATATATAGGCGAAAATGTTACCGTGAAGGGCTATATCTTGCCACATAAAAACAACTTTTCATCGGAAGCAGCATTTAAGAATGCCGAGGGAATGTATGGATTCTCTGCACACCAAGGCTTTTATGTATATCGAGGAGATCGTTTGCTATTGGCGGGAGATTGGTTGGGCTTAATACGAAAGGAAGAGTCTTATAAACTTGTAAGAATACAGATTGATCTTCCTAATAGTGTAGATTCTGACTGGCAGATTGACATCAAGAAATCGAAGGCATATCCACCTGTTGGCTGTCGTCAACAATTAGAGGCTTATGCAAAGCAGGCCTGCGGAATAGGTTTAGAGGTATACAAGCATCGCGGAAGAATCTTGAAACGCCGAGCTGGTCAAGACTTTCAGACATTATGGTCTGAAAAGAAGAAGGATGATAAATGGTATTTTGTTGTTAATCGAGAGCACTCAATGATTAAAAGTGTAAAAATGATGGCACAAGATAACCCAGATAGAGCCATAGAAGTATTGCTTAAATTTATTGAAGAGTCAATACCAACAAAGACCATTTATGCTCGAGAAGCGAAGGATGAAGATACACAGAAGCAACCATACTCTGATATAGATATTTCTATTGTAAAGTCTATGATGGAGCAAATATATCAGAATCAACTTGCGGATGGATTAACTCCAGAACAAGCGCGTTCATCATTGAAGCAGATGGAGCCTTTTAATGATTACGAAAACTTAATTGAAGATTTGGTATGAGTGAATTACTTGCCCAAGCCGTAGATATTTGTAGAAAACTTATAGGTGAAAAAACCACACCCGAAATTAACGAGATTGAGGCTGCGATTACAAATATCACATATATGCCATTATTTAAGGATATCGATCAATCTATCCTTAAAGATATGTTATTATCTCTGTACACCACAAAGGTAGATACATTCCAGATTCTGGAGGGTAAGGAACGCCGTGAGCCTTGGTTAAAAGCATTTAAGGCAGCTCAAATATCTAAATGGAGCTTTTGGACGCGATATAAGAAGTATCTAGCGGAAAAGAAATCATTTGCTCCAAGTGTTATCTCTCATTTGGATGAATTAACAGATAAAGTCTTAGACAAGTTGTTTAATCCGCAACAAGAGGATATAGTAATTAGTAAAAAAGGCTTAGTTGTTGGCCAAGTACAATCTGGAAAAACTGCAAACTATACCGGTTTGGTATGTAAGGCTGCCGATGCTGGCTTCAATCTTATAATTGTTTTGGCAGGTATTCACAATAACCTTCGTAGCCAAACACAGACGCGTTTAGATGAAGGATTTTTGGGGTTTGATACACAAAATACAAGAGCATTTACCCTTAATCAAACCATCAAAATGGGCGTTGGACGTATTCCCGGATTTGATGATGCTATTGCCCATTCATATACAACGAGTCTTGATACTGGCGATTTTACAAAGCGAGCAGCCAATACTGCTGGCTTCAATTTTTATGTACCACAGCCTATCGTTTTGGTAGTAAAAAAGAATTCTTCCGTATTAAAGAATCTGCGCGATTGGCTAAAAACGCATACTGCGGCTGGGAAAATCTCCGTAAAATCTATGTTGCTAATTGATGATGAGGCGGATAATGCGTCTGTGAATACTAACAAGGCCGATAAGCATCCAACTCGTATCAATGGCTATATACGAGATATACTTGGTTTGTTCAATCGTTCGGCTTATGTGGGATATACTGCTACGCCGTTTGCAAACATTTTCATTCCGTTAGACGATAGTGATTTATTCCCAAGAGATTTTATAATCAATCTTCCTGCCCCAGATAATTATATCGGTCCAGAGAAGGTCTTTGGGACATCGGCCATCCCTGATGAAGATGACGACTTGCTACCTATTGTCAATACCGTAGATGATAGCGACTATTTTGTGCCACCTAAGCACCGCAAGGATGACGATATGCCGTCTATTTATGATATGCCCGAATCTTTGAAAACGGCAATCAAATGCTTTATCATTACTTGTGCAATTCGTGCAGCGCGTGGTCAAGAAAAGAAGCACAACTCAATGTTGATTCACATCACACGCTTCCAGTCATGGCAGAATCATATCAAGGATATTGTTGAGCAGCAATTCAGATATTATAAGAGCGAGATAGAGGCTAATGATCCATCAATTATGGAGGAGTTCCGCAGAATCTTCGAAGAAGATAATGTTGATTACAAATCATACACAACCATTACGGAGGAGATTCTTAACTCGAAAAGTTATTACAACATTGATTCACAAATCAAACAACATACTTGGGAGGAAGTTAAATCCTTCTTGTATCCGGCTGTTCAAAAGATTGAGGTTAAATCTATCAATGGATCTTCGGGTGATAGTCTAACTTATTACGAGAATGAGAAGAATGGCATATCGGTAATAGCTATTGGTGGTGATAAATTATCCCGAGGACTAACCCTCGAAGGATTGTCTGTCAGCTATTTTTTGCGTGCTTCAAAAATGTATGATACATTGATGCAAATGGGCCGTTGGTTTGGATATCGCCCTGGCTATGTTGACCTATGCCGATTATTTACAAGCAATGAGTTGAACGAATGGTATCGACATATTACATTAGCCAGCGAAGAGCTGAGAGAGGAGTTTAAGTACCTTGCGGAATCGGGCGGCACACCAGAAAACTACGCTCTTAAAGTTCGTTCTCACCCTGGACAATTGCAGATTACATCTGTTACTAAGATGCGCTATACTAAGGAACTAAAAGTGTCTTGGGCTGGGCGCCTTATCGAAACATATCAACTATTGCGCGGAAAGGGTGATAAAAGAATTAATCTGGTGGCAACAGATGATTTCTTGTGTAAGTTAGGCAAAGGAAATGCGATTGACAAGAACCATTTATGGGCCAATGTGCCAGCAGAAACAATATGTGATTTCTTAATGCAATTTAAGTTGCCTAAATCATTGACGAAGGTGCCATTGGATCGCATTTGCGAATATATAACAACCCTGAATGGCGTTGGAGAACTTACATCTTGGAGTGTTGCTTTGATGAGCAAGGGGGATGGAGCAGAGTCTATACATCAGTTCTCTAATGGTATTAAAGTAGGCTGTTTCGTTCGTAATCGAGCAGAAGACATTAGCGATGTGAACACCTATTATATTCGTAAGAATCATATCGTGGGTAATCAGTGTGATGAATTTATTGATCTTGAATCGACCATCCTTTCGTCTGCTTTGGAAGTAACTAAAGAACGTAAAAAAGATGCCGGCAAAGTGTGGGATAAGACATACCCTGCTCCAGATATTGTGCGCCAAGAGTTTAGATCAAAGCAGAATCCACTACTGATTATATATCCCCTCAATCCAAAATGTTCAAATGTATTGGATAAGACAGGAAATATTTTAGAGGGAACAGTGCAATATAGTGCCTCTGATGAGCCATTTATCGGATTAGCTATTTCCTTCCCGGGAAGCGAAACAAATCATGCTATATCATATGTGGTAAATCAGGTGGGAGATTTTGTTGAGACAGAGGATATGTTTGACGAAAATAATGATAATGTTTATGCTGAATCATAAAAGTATATTGTCGCTATGGAATGTAATGGCTAACGAATATGCCGTTGGACTTGTTAAGCGGCTGTTACCCAATAAATCTCCTATTAGAGTGTTTGCTACTTATAAACACCAAGAAAACTATTGTGGCATAGCGTTTTCATTCAATGAAAAAATTAAGGTGTCAACGGACTCCTTTCAAAATTTCAAAGAACTCTATGTAAATCAATTTTTAGACATTTCTAATTTGCCCAATAAACTACTTGTAATACAACTTTCATCCATAACTAATAGAGATGTATTCGCATACTTATGTGACAACCTAATTGAATCAATTGAGGAATGTGGTACTGAATGTGAAGCGATAAGAGTTGTTGTTAACAGACTCGAAAAATGGAAAATAATGTTTTCAAAAGGTGCATCAGATGGACTTAGCATAACAGAGCAACAAGGTTTATATGGAGAATTAATGTATCTCCATAAATTAGCATTAAGAGGAGTATTCTCTTATGGTGACACATTGAAAATATGGGTAGGTGCTGATAAGGCAATGAGAGATTTTCAAGGTAATGGCTGGGCTGTTGAGGCAAAAACAATATCCATTAATAACGCAGACCAAATCACGATAAATGGAGAAAGACAGTTAGATGAAACTCTCTTAAATAAGCTCTATTTATATCATTTGTCTGTTGAGGCATCCCGCATGAATGGGCAAACATTGAACGAGAAAGTTGACGAATTAAGGAGTTTGTTCTCGGATGATAAAGCCGCACTGAATATCTTTAACGCAAAACTAATCGAAGCTGGTTATTTTGACCATCATCGACACTTATACAAGGAGCGTTGTTATAAGATCCGCAAAGAGAGTATATATGTAATAGATGATTCTTTTCCTCGTATAAAAGAGTCAGAATTGCGAGATGGTGTTAGTAATACCGTGTATTCAATCAATGTTTCTACTTGCGCAGAATATATGGTTAGTGAGAATACGCACTTTAATTCAATAGAATAAAGAGGTTATGAATGAGTTAATCAAATTTTACCAATCATTAATGCAAGAGGTAATCGCCATGCAATCAGGTGATGAGGATGGCGATACACAAGAACAAGTTTTCACTCGCATTTGCCAAGAGATGCTGGCAGAGGCGGGAGAAACCGAAGATACACATCTTGCCTATGATGAACGCGACTTTGGTCGAAAGGGACAGCACAAGATTAATGGATATGCTATCTCTGAGAACTACGAGAATGTTGATTTGTTTATCTCGTTATATAGTAACTCATCTGAGATTAAATCTATTCCGAAAGCGGATATTGATACTGCGGCAAAAAGAATTTCTAACTTTTTTCGTAAAGCAGTATACGATGACTATGCTAATGAAGTTGCCGAGTCATCAGAGATTTTCGAGTTTGCACATACATTGGCAACATACCAAGAGCTCAAAGATAATTTGATTCGCATCAATGCCTTTATTCTTACAAACGGAGAGTATAAGGGGGATATTCCTGCAAGCCAATCAATTAGTGGATATACTATATTCTATCGAATCATTGATATAAACTTTTTATATAAGATTTCAGAACAATCCAGAGTTCCTATTGAATTAGATTTTAACAATCTGGATGGCAAGAGTTACGAGATTCCTTGTCTTGCTGCCAATATAGACAATCCAGATTATGAAGCATACATTGCCATTATACCCGGAGAGTGTTTATATACTCTATACCACAACTATGGAGCTAGATTGTTAGAGCAGAATGTGCGTTCTTTCTTGCAATTTACAGGCAAAATCAATAAAGGCATTCGCAAAACCATCAATGAAGAGCCTCACATGTTCCTTGCCTTCAACAATGGTATAGCTGCTACTGCGGATTACATAGAGTTGGACGAGACAGGACGATACATTAAACATATCCGTAACCTTCAAATTGTCAATGGCGGTCAGACAACGGCATCTATTTTTAATACAGCGAAGAAGGACAAGGCAGATATATCGCAGATTTATGTACAAGTCAAGTTGTCTGTGATCAAAGATAGCGAACAATATGCCGATATTGTATCTCGTATTTCTCAATACGCAAATACTCAAAACAAGGTTAATGATGCAGACTTTACTGCTAATAATCCTGCTTTAGTTGAGATTGAGAAGTTTTCTCGTTTTGTATTGTCGCCTGTTACACCAGAGAATAACATGCAGACAAACTGGTTCTTTGAACGCGCGAGAGGCCAATACAAGACATTGCGCTCCAAGGAGGGATTCACTAAGTCTCGACTGGCTGCATTTGACCTTAAATATCCCAAGAAGCAAGTATTCACAAAGGTTGAATTGGCAAAATATATCAATGCTTGGCAAGAGGTGTATAGCGGTAAAACAATGGTCATCGGCCCACACATTGTAGTTCGTGGTAATGAGAAGAACTACGCTCGTTTTATGAACTATAATTTGCCAGAGATAAGGCATATAGATGTTGCGTACTTTGAAGATGCTGTAGCAAAGGCTATTCTATTTAAGGCTGCGGACAAACGCTATGGAACAAAAGTCTCTGGAAATCAAATCGGTGAATTGAAGCAAGTTGTAGTTCCATATACATTATCTCTGCTGAACCTCATTACAGATGGCAAATTAGACCTATACAAGATATGGAAAAACCAGAATATATCAGTTGCTCTTTCAGACTTTATTTATGAGTTGATGAAGCAAGTGAATAAGTTTATCATCGATAGGTCTCCAGTGTCTCATTATATTGAGTGGGCCAAGAAAGAAGAGTGCTGGGTAATGGTGAAAGAACATAGGTGGTCTTATAATTTACAAGATATAAAAGAGGATTGTATTGACGAGAAAAATCCCCCTAAACGCAACCATAAGACAGATACTGAGGATGCAGAAAAGACTAGAATACATCAGGAAGGTATTATTAGGTCCATTCCGTTCTCGTTATGGAAAAAGATTGAGAGTTGGGGCAGAGAAACAGGCATTCTGCACTCACATTATGCGTCATTAGCTAGCGATATTGCTTATAAGATAAAGAATGGTAGAAAGCTATTAGATACAGATATTTCAAGAGGATATTGCATATATGAAACCGTATGGCAGTATAATCCTGAACTATTAGAGGAAGTAGATGCTCTTGCCGCACAAGATCAAGAATCAGCTGCACAACATAGATTAGTTTCACCTATTAACGAGTCAACAGATATCACCTTGGAACTAATCCAACAGATGGTCGATTGGGACAAACGGCGCAGGGTTCTTGATGATTGGAAGTGGAAGGTGATGAAGGATGTTGTGGACGGCAAGAAGGAATTTACAGATAGAATGAAATATGCATTCTATCTTAATCTGCAAGCATTAAAGAAGAAGGGATTTCCTAACTAAACAATTGGCGAAATGATAAAGCAACTCAACATAACAAATTTCCGTTGTTACGAGAAAAGCACCATCACATTTAACGGTACATCTATTCTCGTAGGACGAAATAATGCGGGCAAATCGACATTGATTGAGGCTCTTAAAATTATTTCGTCTGTGACAAGAAAGTACAAAACTCTTCGTTTTGTTGCTCCGCCTGAGTGGGTTGTCAGAGAGCCCTCATATGGTGTGTCTCCTAATGTGGAAAATATGAATATCTCGGATAGAGGTATATTCCATATGTATGGTAATCCGCCAGCCATTGTTGAGGCAATATTTACTAACGGGACATCAATCAAAGCGTATGTAGGTGAGGATTTATCTATTTTTGCTGTCATATATGATGATGGAGGCTGCCCCGCAAGAAATAGCAAAGAGGTAAAGAGAATTGACATTCCTTTAATTGAGGTGTTGCCGCAGATATCTGCGGTATTAGACAATGAGAAGATTATCAAGAAGAGTACAGTTGATGGTAATAGAGCCACGCGCCTAGCTTCTCGAAATTTTAGAAACCAACTATTCTACTATCAGGATGCATTTCCGACATTCAAATCACTTGTTGAATCAACTTGGGAGAGATTAAAAGTATCGCCTATTGAGTCGACATATGTGAACGATGGGCAGATACTCCAATTCTATGTTCGAGTTCAAGATTTTGAGGCAGAAATTGGCTGGATGGGTCACGGATTGCAAATGTGGATTCAGACGATGTGGTTTATATCACAGTGCCATAGCAATGCTATTGTAGTTTTGGACGAGCCAGATGTGTATATGCACGCAGATTTGCAGCGTAGGTTAGTAAGGTTGCTATCTCCTAAATTCTCGCAGCTCATCATTGCAACACATTCGCTTGAGATTATAGAAGAGGTAACATCGGAGTGCATTATTCCTATTGATTCAAGCAAGAGAAAGATTAAACCTATAGGTGATGAAACTCCTCTGCAGTCATTGACAAAGCAATTAGGCTCTCCGTTTAACATTGATTTGGCGCGTATATTTATCTCCAACCAATTTATCTTGTGGGATGGAGATGACACTTCACGTAAGATTTTGTCTGCTTTCCAGTCAGTGTTATACCCTCAGGATTTGCATCCTCTTATAAATCTGCCCAAAGCGTTTATTGATGGATGGAATGATTGGGAAAAGGTTGTAATGGTTTCGGAGCTATTCTCACTTAATCGTATGAATATTGAGTTGTTCTGTATTATCAATTCAGACTATCACACTCCTTTGGAAATCAAACAGCGCAAACAAGAGGCAAATAAGCATAAAATTAACTTGCATATCTGGGCAAAGAAAGAGATTGAGAACTACGCCATTAATCCCAATGTGATTTTGCGATACATAACTCATAATAAGCAACAAGGCTCTATTGACAAAGACTTGCTAAATGGAGTTATGCAGAGTATAGCAAATGATATGATGGAAGATGTTATGGAATATTCGAGTGGTGCTACAAATACAAATATTGAGGAATTGCAAAATGATTACAGACAGCCATATGACATTATATCTGGTAGAGAGTTCTTCAACATTCTTTCACTATGGACACAAGAGGAATATGGTATAACCATCAGCGCAAGACAAGTTATTTCATATTTTAGAGTGGAAGAAGTTTCAAACGAGATTAAGAAAGTTGTGTCCACTATAATGAATTGCAAATAGCATTTGTCCGATGGTTACAAAAAATATTTGTAGGCCTCGGGAATATGGCCAGTAAGAAATTGTCCAATCTTCTCCCCTGCTTGCAATGACCAGGGATTGGCACTCCCAATGCTTGCAAAAGCAACTTGGGGTATTAGGCTCCCCCACCTGCAAAAGGTTGGACAATGGGCAAGCCCAATAGGGAAAGGAAAAATAAATAGCGAGGAGCCGTAATGTACAATGTAGATAATGACTAACTTTGAATAAAGGAAATTCTATATGAGCGAATTTGATAAATACATTGTTCAATGAGACCCCGATTAAAGAGATCATGGAAGTTGTAAATCTACTACATTTAGGAAGTCGTTCCGAGCTTCGCCAGTGGCTTAAAGAGAATTACAACAAAGAGAAATGTTGTTGGGTGGTGACTTCTCGCAGTAAGTGTCCACCTGAGTGGCCAGCTATTCCGTACATCGAAGTTGTGGAAGAGGCTCTTTGTTTCGGATGGATAGACAGCACCCTCAAGCGTCTTCCTGATGGTCGGTTGGCTCAACGTCTCTCTCCTCGCAGAGCCAAAAGCCATTGGACTCAACTGAACATGGACAGATGTGTGGATCTTGAAGACAGAGGCTTGATGACTGAAGCCGGTAGACAAGCGTTTGAGAAAGCGTTCGAGTATGAGATTATTCCCCCAGACTCTGAGATAAACCAAAGGATAAAAGAGGAAGCCAAACTCAGACGACCTGGTATGTATGAGTTGAAAGGATGACATAATAAAACGTGACACCATCAAGAACAAGATTAAACTACCAATGCAATTTTGAATTTTAGTTCTGACTTTAAGACTCAAATTCCCCGAGATGTATAAAGTAGATCAGGGATCAGGGAAGGATACGGTAAAAAACGAGATCTAAATACAGCTTGCTGCAAATCTTGATTGGACACTTCTCATGTCGCTAAAGTGATATGGGGTATTAGGCTACCCCATAGGGATTATATTGGACAACGGGCAAGCCCTTACGAGTGATGATTTGTCCAATCTATTTCCGAAGCTCACAGCCTATTTATTCCTTGGCTGATAAAATACAAGGAGGCCTGCGAGGACAATCCTGGTTGCAAGATAAGGGCAAGTATATAAGATTCGCTCCAAGTCAGCAGAAAGCTGTTGCTTGGAGCGATGTTTTTTGTCTTTTAATACAAATTCTAAATACTCTTCACGCGCATAATCCGCCAAATCGCTTTTATTCATTATATCATCAACATAATCCGTCCTTCTGCCTTGACAAACATATCGGGATAGCGACAAATTACCGCATAAACCTGGTTGGATGTAACTGGTTGTCCATCCTTACGGATATGCAATTGTTGGCGGTTAATCATTTCCGCAATCTGTTCAGTTCGCATCCCTCGGTTCTGACTTGCGAGGCAGTAAAGTATGGCTTCTTCGATTTTCATCTGTTTTTTCATCATATCTCGCCAAATCTCACTTTTTTTAGGCGATTTGGCGGATTATAATCATAAATCCTTCCTATTTTCTTGAAATTTTATGTCTTATACGTTGTGCTTTCTTCTCATTTCTTCGCATAAGATAAGGTGATGGGGGTAACTCTGGTAGTAAGTCATCTAAATAGTTGATTTGCCCAATCACTTTCAGCAAAAGAATGAATGTTGACAATGAAAGATTACCAGCTGTACCATTCTCGAACTTGTGTATAGTGGTAAGACCAACACCGGATAGTTCCGACACTTCTTTTTGAGTCAGATCGCATCGCATTCTATATTCCTTGAAGCGTTCACCTAACATACGTACTAGTTCGGGAGTAGAGTATTCGTATAAATCTTTCATAACTAATCATATCTATCATTAAACTAATAGTTATCTGCATAATATAGGGTTTATCTGTATTATACTGATATTTATAACACAAAGCTACTCATTTCTTTCTTTTGGAGGAATATTTCAGTAAAAAAATATGTTTTAAAAGTCTATTTTAGACCCATAAGACATGGTTTTCACATAATCCGCCACTAAATATCAGAGTAATTTTATACTCTTCAAAATGATTGTATTTAGAAGCATTACGACTAAAATACGCTCATAATGATTGTTAACAATCATTATGAGATAGCCATCAAAAGAAATAGAATTTTGTGGTGAATGACGCAACAAAAAAGTGCATTATATTGCACAAATGCTTGGATATTCAAAAGAAAATATATACTTTTGCATCAAATGTGTAATATATTGCACCATGAAGTACGGAGAATTAATAAAGGAACGAAGGACTGTATTGGGATTGACCCAACAGGATTTATCAGACTATACGGAGCTTAGCTTGCGTATAATTAAAAGTGTAGAATCAGAGAAAGGAAACCCATCTTTGAAAACTTTGGAAAAGATTGCTGGGGTTCTTGGCTTAGAGTTAATCATGAGAGTAAAAATCATTAATGAATAATGAGACGAGCATTAGTTTTAGCAAATAAGATAGTTGCGGGTACACTAACCGAAACAGATGACATGCGTTATATTTTCAAATATGACGATGAGTATCTTATCAATCCTGAGATGCGTGCAATATCGTTGGCTTTCCCTAAACGCAAGGAGGAGTATGTTTCTGATGAACTATTCCCATTCTTCTACAACATGCTCTCTGAAGGTGCTAACAAGGCAACTCAGTGCATGACGTTGAGAATAGATGAAAAAGATTCATTCGGTTTATTATTGGCAACAGCAAAGCACGATACTATAGGTGCTATAACAATAGAGAAATTATGAGAAAGATAGACGTTTGTCCTGGCACACTTGCACCAGGATTCGATACATATAGTCCTTCGTGCCTACGAAAAGTTTTCGGCGGCAAGAAGGTTAGCCACATCATGGACCTAACGATAAACGATGACACCGGACGTGAGATTGTAGCATCAATAAACAAAATTTCTATCTCTGGAGTACAGGAGAAGATATCAGCCATAATCAAAAAGGGAAAGATTATAATCACCCCTGAAGGAGAATCTGGTCGATATATTATAAAACCTATTCCCGAATATAAGAGCCTTCGCTTCAGGAATAATATCCCGGCAAATGAGCATCTGACCATGCAGATTGCAAGCCAGGTGTATAAAATCAATACAGCTGCGAATGCACTTGCTTTTTTTGCGGATGACAATCCCTTTTACATAACTAAGAGATTTGACTATAGGGCTGATGGTTCTAAGATTAGACAAGATGATTTTGCTTCTATAGCAGGCAAAACCGAGAGAAATAGTGGTAGTGACTTCAAATATTCTGGCAGCTATGAAGATATTGCAAAGCTCTTGAAACAAAATGTTTCTGCATGGCAAGTTGAGATGGCGAAATATTTCACGCTTGTTGTCTTCAATTATCTTTTCAGCAATGGCGATGCACACCTGAAAAACTTCTCACTACAAGAGACCGATGGCGGAGACTACGTATTGACTCCTGCATACGATTTGATGAACACCGCCATACATGTCAATGACGGTGACTTTGCATTGCAAGACGGACTGATTCCTGAGTCAGAATACTCGGATGTATATTCGAGAACATTACACCCATGCAAAGACGACTTCATTACTTTTGGAACGCGCATAGGAGTTCTACCTAAAAAGTTGAATGCGATTATTGAACTGTTTGCAACGGAGCAACCAAAGGTTTACGAACTCATCGAGAATTCATTTTTGGAGGAGAAGGTTAAACGCATGTACAAGCAATCGTACCAAGAGCGTTTGCATCGTTTCCAAAGAAGTGATAAATAAGGTTATTTAGTTAGCAATGATTAGCAATAATACGCAAGAAAAATCGTACCTTTGCATCTGTAAATCATTTGGAACGCAAATGCGGTAAGAGGCTGGATACTAATCACTTCAATTTGGTATCTACCGAAACTTGAAAATGAGTTTGAAAAGCGCGGTACAACACGTATATCGAAATCGCTGATTTTCAACACGATGAATTTGTGAGTATTTTCCGTGTCATTGTAAAAATGCGAGTTGTACCGATTAAGAGGCTAAAACGCTTTCAATCAATAGTGTAAATGTGTTGCATCGGCAAGTAAAGCTAATCATATATACCCAGTTATCCCCAAAACAAAACGATGAGAGATTTTCCTTTATAGATAGCTTAGGATGTTCAGTTCTCCTATCTCCCATTTCAAAACAAAGGCTGTCCATTATCTAATATGTGACAGCCTTTCTATGAAAGTTTTCTTCAGATAAATATCATACTTTTTTCATAAACTCCTTCGGTGTTTTTCCAAAATACTCCTTATACCTGCCTCTGAAGTTTTTCAGATTTCGCATACCCACCATTTCAGCAACCATAGTCACAGAAAATTTTCCGCTTTCCAAAAGTTCCCGTGCCTTCTCCATCCTGATTCTCGAAATCAAATATTTGGGTGCTTCTCCCGTCAACAACTTCCACTTATTATAAAAGGTTGTCCGGCTCATGCACATCCTGGAGGCAATATCATCTACTGTCAAATCCTCTTTATCCATATTCTCCATAATGTAAAGCTTCACTTCATTCAAAAATGCCAGATTGGCATCCTGCTGAGCCCGCTCCATAGGTTTCGTTAAAAAATCTTCTCCAAAAACTTTCTGAAGAAATGTCTTCCGAAGAAAACGGCTATTATTTATCAATATGGATATTTCCACTTTAAGGTCCTCCAGATTAAAGGGCTTACATACAAAGAGATCAGCCTGAGAAGAACAACGCTTTTCCCGCCGTTTCACATCAATGTGCGCCCCCATCAATATCACCGGAATAAAGGAGGTGTCCCTCGACGTCTTCAGTTTAGAAGAAAGTTCCTCACCGCTCATACCTTTCAACATGATATCACAAATCACCAAATCCGGATACTCTTCACATATTACCTCCAATGCTTCCTGACCGTCATCAAAGCTCCTCACTACAAAACATTCCGATAAACGTTTCTCAAGATAATCCTTGAATCCCTTGTCATTATCCGCAAGTATCACTAAAGGTCTATCCATATTTTTTTTCTTCGAGAAACCATGGAAAGCTATTTCCGACTCATTCACCTGAAAAGTGTCCGGAATATTTAAGGATGTATACCCCCCCGAAACCGCACACGAACATCTTATGGGAAATCGAAGCAGAGCCTCCTTTTCCAAAGTCAGTATTTTCCCGTCACACATATTCATCAACTTGTCAAAAAACACACCGCCCATGCCATACTGCTTGCCATGCAGAGGTCGCAGAATAGGAAGCCGCGACGAGTACCATCTGCAACATTTCAGAAATCGCTTGTTGCCTGTATCCTTAATCCTGATTGCCCAGTAATCTCCCTTCAACGAAACCTGCATCGAGAGGTGCGTTTCCGGCAGAGAACACTCGATGGCACTCAATACAAACCGGTCGATAACCGGAGATATCTTTCCCGGATCAAACCAAGCGCTTGCATAGTCAAAATCCGGAACCAAATCCAGCTTCATCTGCAACCCGGCCACATGAGACTGTAAAAAAGACACTTTCTTCCTCATAAATGCGCCGATTTCATGTTCTGCAACTACCAGGCTACCAGAATTGCCAAATAGTCGTTTCAACTCCATTAACGCTATCAAGTGCTGCTCCAGCCCGCCTATATGATGAAGTGCAACTGCCAGTTCCTTCTTTATGTCTTCCGGACAGTCTCCTTCGTAAACTGCCCCTAACGGTGTCTTAATCAAAGAAATGGGATTACGTATGTTTTGAAAGGTATCAATGAAATACTGATTTCCCTCTTTCAGTAAATCTCTTTCTTCACTGATACAGAGCAAATGGAACAAAAGCCAACATAATATACAGATTCCACTAGCCACTATTGGCAGAACAGACCAGGGAACCTTATGATATACACCGATGGATAGCAGGAAAACGCATAATGACACTACTATTATTATTATCAATAAATGTTTCATACTATTATAAGTTTAAGTAATAATGATTCATACTAATATATACCCGAGTTTTCAGTCAATAGCAGGATAATCCCAAGTATGTCATCAGGAGGCGGTCTAATGGGGGAACGGTAGGTTCCTTGAGTCATCGAATTCACCTTACCAACCCTCGTTTGCTAGAAGAGCCTGCATTTCGTCCACCTGTATTTCATACCCAGCAACTCTCTAAACCATTCATTTCCCATGCCCAACGTATCTTTAAATATCAATACAACATTCCGCTTATCCAAGATAGCTCCAATCAATTATTCTCAAACAAAATAATAGTATAACAAACGGAAAGGCTAAAAAGATGATACCACTTCACACATATTCTTATCATACTCACATATCTTGCGCATGAAACAGAAAGACATTATCTTTGCAGCATGAAACTAGAACTGAAAGAAAACGGAGGATTACCGGCACATATACTCTGGACACTTGCTATCGTAGCTGGCGTGTCCGTAGCCAACTTGTATTACAATCAACCCCTGCTTAATATCATGCGGCATGAATTGGAAGTTTCTGAATTCAAAACGAACCTCATTGCCATGATTACACAAATCGGATATGCGCTGGGATTATTGTTCATCGTCCCATTAGGAGACCTCTATCGACGCAAGAATATCATCCTGACGAATTTCTTCCTACTCATATTTTCCCTTCTAGCCATTGCCATGGCACCGAACATCTACATCATCTGGGCAGCATCACTCATTACCGGCATCTGCTCCATGATACCCCAAATATTTGTACCGATTGCCTCGCAATTCTCACGCCCCGAAAACAAGGGACGGAATGTAGGTGTCGTCATCTCAGGATTACTGACTGGAATACTTGCATCACGTGTTGTCAGCGGATTTGTGGGTGAAGTGCTTGGCTGGCGTGAAATGTACTTCATCGCCGCTGGAATGATGTTACTATGCGCTATCGTTGTATTAAAGGTACTACCGGACATACAACCGACTTTCCAAGGCAAATATTCCGGGCTGATGAAGTCTCTTTTCTCATTAGTAAGAGAATACCCCTCTCTACGAATCTACTCGATACGTGCAGGACTGGCCTTTGGCTCATTCCTTGCCATGTGGTCCTGCCTTGCATTCAAAATGGGAGAAGCCCCGTTCCATGCATCCAGCGATGTCATCGGCATACTAGGGCTCTGCGGCATTGCCGGAGCCTTAACCGCATCTTTTGTAGGAAAATATGTAAAAAAGGTAGGCATACGCAATTTCAACTTTATCGGTTGCGGAATGATTCTGCTTGCATGGGCCTCGCTCTTTTTCTGCGGAAACAACTATGCAGGTATCATTACCGGTGTCATTCTTATAGACATAGGCATGCAATGTATCCAACTCAGCAACCAGACCAGTATTTTCGACATCTACCCGTCTGCCTCCAATCGGGTAAATACGATTTTCATGACCACTTACTTCATCGGCGGCTCTTTGGGTACCTTCCTTGCAGGAAGCAGTTGGCAGACTTGGGGATGGAGTGGCGTGGTCGGCACCGGCGTTATTTTAACAATAATATCGTTGTCCATCACCCTTTACAGCAAGAAATAACAAGGATACTATCATTTTTCCAAGCAAACGCAAAGATTTGATAATTTTTATTTGTCATGCAAAGGATAAGGAAGATATTGAACAGAATTGTTATACCTTTGTCGCATCAAACTATAAACGACAGATTAATAATAGATTCGTCAACCAAGCATAGTCAAAAACAACCCTATGAATTCAGCAAAGAAAATACCCTCTCCACTCGTTTCTCTATTTCCCATCGCTTTTCTCGTAGGAATGCTGTTCGCCACCATCCATACTTTCGGAAGTGACGCCTTGAGTGGAGGAAGCCAGATTTCCCTGCTTGCCACCACTGGTATGTGTGTCTTTATCGGCATGGCTTTCTACCGCATCCCTTGGAAAGATTATGAACTTGCCATCACCAACAACATTTCAGGTGTTGCCACAGCTATCATTATTCTATTGATTATCGGTGCTTTGAGCGGCACATGGATGATAAGTGGGGTGGTACCTACCCTTATATATTATGGTATGCAGATTATCCATCCGAATTTTTTCCTTGCTTCTACCTGCATTATTTGTGCATTGGTATCAGTAATGACGGGAAGTTCATGGACTACTATCGCCACCATCGGTATCGCCCTTTTGGGCATAGGCAAGGCACAAGGTTTTGAAGAGGGATGGATAGCCGGTGCCATCATTTCGGGAGCTTATTTCGGAGACAAAGTTTCACCGTTATCGGATACCACAGTCCTTGCCTCATCCGTAACGGAAACACCGCTATTCAGCCATATCCGCTATATGATGATTACCACCGTCCCCTCTCTCCTCATCACCCTTGTCATCTTTACAGTAATGGGACTCACACACGAAACGAACAATACACAACAGATCGCGGAATTTACGGCAGCACTGGACGCCAAATTCAACATTACTCCCTGGTTACTGACCGTTCCCGTGATTACGGGAATACTGATTGCCCGGAGAGTGCCTTCCGTCATCACACTCTTTCTCTCCACTCTACTGGCAGGGATATTCGCCTTCATCTTCCAACCGGGACTACTGAATGAGATAGCGGAAGGTGGGAATATGTTCAAAGGGATAATGATGACATTCTATGGCAGTACCAGTCTACAAACTGACAGTGACATGTTGACAGAACTGATTGCCACACGAGGTATGGCAGGAATGATGAATACCATCTGGCTCATCATCTGCGCCATGTGTTTCGGTGGAGCCATGACGGCAAGCGGCATGCTAGGAAGCATCACTTCCCTATTCGTCCGCTTCATGAAGAATACAGCCAGCATGGTAGCATCCACCGTATGTTCCGGATTGTTCCTGAACCTTGCCACGGCAGACCAGTACATCAGCATTATCCTCACCGGAAACATGTTCAGCAACGTTTACGCAAAGAAAGGCTACGAAAGCCGGCTACTTAGCCGTACCACGGAAGATGCCGTTACCGTCACCTCCCCGCTTATCCCATGGAACACCTGCGGCATGACGCAAGCCACCATTTTGAGTGTACCCACACTGACCTACCTTCCCTATTGCTTCTTCAACCTTATCAGTCCGGTAATGAGTATCTTTATTGCTGCTATCGGATATAAAATAATTAAAAAACCGGTGAACAATCCTGGATAGGCATTGTTCTTGCAATAAACTTATAACGAACAATTTATTAAACCTAAACAAAAAAAGATTCGATTATGAAAAAGTTTATTGCATTAGCAGCAGTAGTATTGGTAAGCATGGCAACAACGACCATGTATGCACAAGAGAGTAGAGCTGAAAAGCGCGCAGACCGTAAAGCCCAAAGAGACGCAGAACGTGCACGCCTGAAAGCTGAAGAACAAGCACAGGATGCCATTTCGTACGATGACGCAATGGCGGCCTTGAAAGCTCACCAGTTCGTAATGGAGGCAGACCAAGTGATGTTCCGCAACGGACAGACCGCATTTGTAAACTCCAACACCAACTTCGTATTGGTCAACCAAGGACGTGGCACCGTGCAGGTAGCCTTCAACACCGTATACCCAGGTCCTAACGGCATTGGCGGTGTAACAGTAGACGGAACCGTATCGGACATCCAAATGACTACCGACAAACGGGGCAACGTGAATTGTAACTTCAGCATCCAGGGTATCGGCATTTCCGCCCAGATATTCCTTACGCTGACCAATGGCGGGAATAACGCAACCGTAACCATCAGCCCGAACTTCAACTCCAACACCATGACTTTGAGCGGGAACCTGGTTCCGCTGGAACAATCCAACATATTCAAGGGACGTTCCTGGTAAAACCCTTATATAAATATATATATTCCCACTCCGCCGCAAATCACACTAAAAAGTGTACATTTGTAGCGGAGTTTTTTATATACCAATGTCATGAGAGAATTTATCATTGCAGACAATCAAGATATCACCAAAGCAGGCATGATGTTCCTATTGGGCAGACAGAAAGACACCTCCCTGCTGCTGGAAGCCGACAACAAGGCAGAACTGATACAGCAACTACGCCTGCATCCCACCGCCGTTGTCATTCTGGACTATACCCTTTTTGATTTTTCGGGAGCCGAAGAGCTAATGGTACTTCACGAACGCTTCAAGGAAGCCGATTGGCTACTCTTTTCCGACGAATTGAGCCTACCGTTCCTGCGCCAGGTATTGTTCAGCAGCATGGCATTCGGCGTAGCGCTGAAGGATAATTCCAAAGAAGAGATACTGACCGCACTACAATGCGCCTCACGCAAGGAGCGATTCATCTGTAATCACGTCAGTAACCTGCTGCTCGCAGGCAACGGTTCCTCCTCCCCCACTCATTCTACCATCAAAGATGATTTACTGACTACTGCCGAACGGAGCATCCTAAAAGAGATAGCCCTGGGGAAAACAACCAAAGAAATAGCCGCCGAACGAAACCTCAGCTTCCATACGGTAAACAGCCACCGGAAGAATATCTTCCGGAAACTGGGTGTAAACAATGCGCACGAAGCCACCAAATATGCCATGAAGGCAGGCATCGTAGACTTGGTGGAGTATTATATATAAATCTCCCCGCTCCCGACACACAGCCGGGCATCAGCATCATACACCACTCCGAACTGGCCCGGAGCAATGCCTTGCAGCTTTTCTTCCGAAACAATGCGGTAACCCTCCGCCTCCTTTTGCAACCTGCCTTTGACAAACTCCGGCGTATGGCGTATCTTGAAAGTCACCTCCACCTCTTCCTGCGCTCCCTTCCAGGGATTATCCGTAATGAAATGAAAATCGTACATACGGAATTCATAGCCGTATTGCAATGCCGTATCACATCCGCGGGACACGTAAATCACATTCTCCTCCACATCCTTGCGGGCAACAAACCACGGTCCTCCACCCAACCCCAATCCTTTACGCTGGCCGATGGTATGAAACCAATAGCCCCGATGCTTGCCCAACTTTCTACCCGTTTCCAACTCCACAATATCCCCTTCCCTTTCGCCAAGGAAACGGCGCACAAAATCATTATAATCAATCTTTCCCAGAAAGCAGATGCCCTGACTGTCACGACGTCTGGCGCTGGGCAATCCGGCACGCAGGGCTATGTCACGAACCTCATTCTTCATCAGTCTGCCCAATGGAAACATCAGTTTGGAAACTTGCAGATAATCTATCTGTGCCAGAAAGTCGGTCTGGTCTTTCACGGAATCGGCAGCGGTACCGAGCCATGTCTTTCCATCCCTCAACACCGTAGTGGCGTAGTGCCCGGTTGCCGTGATATCGAAATCCTTCCCCACACGTTGCTCAAAGCACCCGAACTTTATCAGCTTGTTGCACATCACATCCGGATTGGGAGTCAAGCCACGTCTTATTTTATCAATGGCATAAGCCGCCACCTGGTCCCAATACTCCCGGTGCAGGTCCACTACTTCCAACGATAATCCATAACGCCGGGCAATGGCAGAAGCCATCTCCATATCCTCTTCCGCAGAGCAGTCCATATAATCGGCATCGTCCCTCCCTATTTTGATATAAAATAGAGAAGGACGGTAACCTTGTTCGCAAAGGAGATGTACCACCACGGAGCTGTCTACACCTCCCGACAATAATACAGCAATATTCATTCTATCGTATACTGTTATTCTTTTAAATTCTGTCAAATGCCTGGGACAAGTCGTCCAGCAAATCATCGATATGTTCTGTCCCGATGGAGAGGCGGACCGTGCCCGGTTTGATGCCTTGTTCTTCCAATTCCCGTGCACTCAATTGGGAATGGGTAGTGGTGGCAGGATGGATAACCAGGGATTTCACATCAGCCACATTGGCAAGCAACGAGAATATCTGTAAACTGTCAATAAACGTCTGCGCTTCCTTCACACCGCCCCGCACCTCAAACGTAAAGATAGAACCGCCTCCATTCGGAAAGTATTTCCCGTAAAGCGCGTGGTCAGGATGTTCGGGCAGGGACGGGTGGTTCACGGCAACCACTTTGGGATGCTTCTTCAAGAATTCAACCACTTTCAAGGCATTCTCCACATGACGTTCCACGCGAAGCGACAACGTCTCCAATCCTTGCAACAGAATGAAAGCATTGAAAGGACTGATTGTGGCACCGGTATCACGCAACAATACGGCACGGATACGGATGGCATAGGCAGCAGGACCGGCAGCGTCGACGAAACGTACTCCATGATAACTCGGGTCCGGTTCCGTCAGTTGGGGAAACTTCCCCGAGGCCACCCAGTCGAACTTGCCGCTATCTACAATAACACCACCCAAGGACGTACCATGCCCTCCGATGAACTTCGTTGCCGAATGGACTACAATATCTGCCCCATGCTCTATGGGACGAATCAAGTAAGGAGTACCGAAGGTGTTATCTATAATCAGAGGAATCCGGTGACGGTGTGCTATTTCAGCAACGGCATCAATGTCAATGATGTTGCAATTCGGATTTCCCAGCGTTTCAATGAATACTGCCTTGGTATTCTCCTGAATCGCTTTCTCGAAATTGTCCAGATTGCCCGGGTCCACAAAAGTAGTGGTAACCCCGTAGGCAGGCAATGTGTGGGCCAGCAGATTATACGTTCCACCGTAGATGGTCTTAGCTGCCACGATATGGTCGCCTGCACGGGTGATATTCTCAAAGGCATAAGTGATGGCTGCCGCACCCGAGGCTACGGCCAATCCGGCAACACCGCCTTCCAGAGCCGCCACACGTTTCTCGAACACATCCTGGGTGGAATTCGTCAACCGCCCGTAAATATTCCCCGGGTCCTGCAAGCCAAAGCGGGCTGCCGCATGGGCCGAATTACGAAATACATACGAAGTTGTCTGATAGATAGGTACGGCGCGGGCATCAGTTGCCGGGTCGGGTTGTTCTTGTCCAACGTGAAGTTGTAGAGTCTCAAAGTGCAATTTCTTTGTTTCCATTGTCGTTTGTATTTTAGGTGAATAAACCGTTTCTCATTCGGATGTTGCAAAGATAGAGCGATAAGCCGGGGCAGACAATGACACAGATTAGGGAATTTTATACCACAATTGTGGTAGATAAGCAAGCAATTTTCTATCTTTAGATAAGATAGACTGTATTTCGGCAAAACTTTTTCATGCAAGCATGAAAGTTCTGCACTCAATTTGCACTATCTTTGCCCCCATGAAAGCAAGAAATATACTGATACTCATATTGGGAACCCTGATTCTTCCCATTTATCTGACTTCCTGCGGGGTGGACCGCTGGAAAGAGTATGCCGGACAGACCCAGACAGACCGCTGGATTGACGATACCATGCGTGTGTGGTACTATTGGGTAGACGCTATCCCCCATACCAACGACCTGAACTATTTTCAAGCCCCTTTCACTTTCTTTGCCTCGCTCAAATCCGAAGAAGACAAATTCTCCACCATCGACAGTCTGGTCAGCGTCACCACTACCCGCAGCATCCCCTATACGGATTACAGCTACGGATTCCAGTTCACTACCAACCAGATAGAAGTAGAAGGAGAAGAGAATGCCATTGTTGCACAGATTCTTTACGTTGCCGACGGAAGCCCGGCCTCGGAAATCGGGCTGAAACGGGGTGACTGGATTATGAAGATGGACGGGAACTTTATTACTGAACAGAATTATAAGAAACTGTATGGAAGTAGTGCCATGGAACTTACAGTAGGTTATTACGACGTGGAGAAAAATGCCATCGTTGCTTACGACAAACCCAGACAGATAGCATCGGCGCGTCCCGTCAACGACAACCCGGTGCACTATAAGAATGTATATACATCAGGCAGCAAGAAAATAGGTTATCTGGTCTACAACCACTTCAGTTCCGGCCCCACGGACAACAGTAATGAATATGACAACGACCTGCGCAGCGCATTCCAATATTTCGCATCACAGCAAGTCAACGAATTCATCCTTGACTTGCGCTACAACAACGGTGGATTACTGAGTTGCGCAGAATTGCTGTGTACCATGCTTGCACCTTCCTCCGCCTTGGGACAAGAGTTGGGGTACCTGGAATTCAACAACCGCTTCAATCCGCAGATAGTACCGTTCACCCTGAACTCCGGACTCATCGGAAACGGAGCAAACCTAAACCTGAATACTCTCTACGTACTTACCAGCAGCCAGACTGCCTCCGCCTCCGAAATGGTGATTAACTGCCTCGACCCGTATATGGATGTTGTCATCATCGGCGGTACTACCGTAGGCAAGAATGTAGGTTCCAGGAATTTCTCCAGCCCCGAACTGATGATAACGATGAATCCCATCGTCTGCAAGATATACAATTCGGAAGGGAAATCTGATTATGAATCCGGATTCCAACCGGCCTACTCGGGATATGTAGTGAATGAGATGAGCGACATGTCACGTTTCCTGCCCTTTGGAGATACCAACGAAGCCTTATTGAGCACTGCACTCGGCGCCATCGACGGAAGCATACAACCGCCCGCACAAGAAGATACCCGTTCTTTAAGAGTGACCACTCTCGCAAACTCCATTGAACGCCGGGCAAGCCATGCCGTACGCATCAAATAAAAAGACCAATAGGATGAAACTAAACAGAAGAGTTACAATCATCACCCGATTTTCGGGAATCATGTTCAGCCTGCTGTTGCTCGGCGGACTGGCAGCTTGCAGCGATGATAACAATGGCAATGATACGCCAGAACCGGAGCCGTCAACCTACCCCACCACTCCTTTCTCCAAAATCGAACTCAAAGAAGTGATAGAGAGCGATGCGCAACCGGTTACTGCCACCCATACCTATCTTTACAACAGTGCAGGCAGGCTGACCAGCTACACCGGCAAACAGAGCTTTACAGCAGGAGACGAACTCTTCGAGATAGAGAATACCACTACTGTCGAATACAAGGACCATCAAGCCGTGATAACCGACGAAGCAGGTACAGTATCAACCTACACGCTGAATGACAAAGGTTATGCCACCACTTGTACCAGTCAGGATATGGCAGGAAATACCCGTACTTACACCTTCTCCTACCTCATCAACACCGAAGACAAATACTATCTGGAAAACATCACAGAAAAGCTGGACGACGGAAAAGAATACTCACTTGAGTTCAACTTATAAATGCAACTTTTTGGGTGCGGAT
>UMCI01073897.1_pt1 | contig 61806 bp, 56 predicted proteins | sample 1964211 | NCBI WGS metagenome assembly UMCI01 (sample SAMEA4835966, study PRJEB28245) | human gut metagenome | biome: gut microbiome; material: fecal sample | place: Denmark | collected 2008 | reverse complement strand
GTTACGGACAATGGTGTTCATTGCCATTAACAATGAATGGCTGGCACGCGACCATCACTTACGGAAGCCTCACTCCCTACGAAGACAGCCTGGTAATCATAGACGACAGCATCGTACGCGGCACGACTCTGAAACAGAGCATCATCGGCATACTGGACCGGCTGCATCCAAAGAAAATCGTCATCGTATCGTCATCGCCCCAGGTGCGCTACCCCGACTATTACGGCATCGACATGGCAAGCATGGAGCAGTTCATCGCGTTCAAGGCCGCCATCGCCTTGCTCGAAGACCGCGGAATGCAGCATGTGATTGAATATGCCTACCGCAAGTCGAAGGCCCAGACGGAACTTCCGAAAGAGAAGATGGCCAACTACGTGAAGGAAATCTATGCACCGTTCACCGACGAGGAAATATCGGCAAAAATTGTGGAACTGCTTACTCCCGCGGGCACACAGGCAAAAGTGCAGATCGTATACCAGACACTGGAAGGACTGCATGAGGCCTGCCCCAACCATCCGGGCGACTGGTACTTCAGCGGCGACTACCCTACTCCAGGCGGTGTGAAGCTGGTGAACAAGGCCTTCATCGACTGGGTGGAGCAGAACTACCAGTTTTAAGAGGTTACTTCAATAGGGTGTTCCCTGAATCAGGAAATCAGATACACACAGACATGGGGCCACAGAATATACAGACCGACGCGGCCCTGTGCCTGTGTGTCCACGTTGAAACACTAAGGCCTTACTCCTGAATCTTCATTTATTTTTCATTGAAGCTTCCTTTTTCCGTAAGCATTCGAACAAATCATCTTTTATCGATTCTGTTCAAATTTCCAAACCGAAACCTATCCGCATTTCAAACGGTGCCATGAAGAAGTCTGCCTTTTTCATCTCGACAGCCTTGTAATGAGAAAAGCGGCGGAAAAGCCTTTAAAGCTATCCGCCGCAATCCAGTTAGAGAGATGTTTTTATGATGTTTCAACCTTTCACAAGGTTCAAAGTTATTTTGTTACATTACCCGTTCCTGCTTCATGAAATGTAGCAAGACTTAACTTGTTGTCGTCATCTAATGTTATGAAAGCTATTACATCCCCATAATATTTTCCATCACGAGGAACCATGTATTCTTCTTTATAGGAAGTATCAAATGTTATACTCTTAACACTTGTAGGCAACTCAGGATAATCGGCAAAAAGCCTTTTCACCACTTCCTTAAGACTCTCTGCAGTCGTTGCTCCACTACTGTCGCGGAAGTACCACGCTTGTTGCGTGTGCTCACCTTTTGCAACTGTAAAGTTTACGGTAGTCATACCGTCCACTGTTTCTTCAGTTAAGGTAAGACTAATCTTTCCAGATCCATCCAATGCAATGCCTTCTTCCTGTTGCTCCGCCATAGTAACAAAAGTTTCACCCTCTAAACCAGCCAACTCAGCAATGTTCTGAACAGGACTAATATTTCCATTTGCATCTACTGTCACGGCATAAATATAGAAAGGCAATCCACGACGCATTTCATCAACAGCAATTTGTATATTGGATATCTCAGAAGTCTTATACACCGTCCATAAATGAGAATATGTTTTTTCATCAAACATAACCCATTCCAAATCACTTCCCACTGCTTTTGAAAAATCAGCATCAGACAAACACAATAAACGTATCTCATTTACATTTTCATTTGCAGTCAACTGAATATCAATATTCTCACAAGTTGTCTGTGTCACATTGGCAGTTTCGATCTTCCCAAGGCCATCAAACGATATACCAGGAGTTGTTCCCTCAAAAAAAGCCACTTTACCAATATTACCTTCTGCATCAATCGGAACAGCAGATATTACAAAATCAGTGTTTGGGCTAAACGCTGTTGAAAAATCCCTTTTAAACTCTCCGGTATAAGGCTGAGGGCATTGGGCCGTATTCGATGCCAGAAATTTCATTTGGTCGTCCTCCCCCATATCATAAAATCCAGAGGCCTTCAATGTTGATTTATGCACAATTGATGTAATAAGTTTTGCACAGCTAACATCAGCTTTAAACGAAGCAGACACCGAAGTCAATGTCATATCGTCTGCTTCAACAGCGATTTCCACATTTACTTGTCCTTTTGTTACGTCCACCTCAGGAACAGTAAATTCTTTCTTATATAAGGTTCCCTCACCGCTGGCATTCAAAGCATAAATACCAACGACATACACCTGACCTGGAGTAAATATCAATCCTGTATTATCCGGATCAGACTGTAATTTCGCTTTATTAAGTGTTAATTCTGTAAAGATTCCATCAGAATCACTAGTATTATAAGGCTGGAATGGATAATCTGAATTTGGATTTAACGAACGTTGAGCAGACTCTATAAATGTATCATCATCATAATTCATGTCTTCTCCACCTCCAGTATTAGCAAATTTTGAAACAGCCCCAATAGCATAACGAGTACATTCTGCACTTTTCTTCACTTCTACATCAACAGATAACGCAGAAAGATTTTTAATTTCAAAAGTGACCAGATCGCCACTGACACTTGCACTTGGCATCTTGAATTGTTTAGTAACTTCTTCACTTTTTCCGGCCGCATTTTCAGCATACACAGCAAGAGTATAATCCTTATCCAACTCTATAGGGATAGAGAGTTGCGTTTCCTCACTTCCCTTTACTGAAACATAAGAATCTGTTTCTCCTCCTGTTTCTTCACATTTCCAATACCACGTTTCTGTATTTTCCGAAGGAGTGACTGTCACTACTACATTCGACGATGTTTCAGATTCCAAGGAAATCTCACCCACTTTAATGGTGGGAGGTTCAATACGAGCACCTTCATCATCGTCATTACAACTTGTTCCCACAAACGCTAACATAGCAATAGCAGGTAGCATCCAACTAAAAAACTTTTTCATAAGCTTAAATTTTATATTAAACAAAAAGGTTTACACAAAAAATCGTACAGACTATAAACGACCTTGGAAGTCTACCAGAAACTTCCAAGATCGCATTAAATTATTCTGTAACACGTGCCTCTGCTACAACTTCATCAGGAACCTTGTCGCAACGCACATATTTGGTTACATCCGATTCATTATCTTTTGCAGTCCATATCATAGAACCTGATTCCAGCAAATCTGTAACAATGTATTCGCTGTTCCAGTCACCCATCCAATAGTCGTACTCACCGCTGATGACAGAGCCGAGGTAAGGATCCTCTTCTATGTCAAAACTTCCAGTGATATAACGCGCATACATACTGTCGAATTTCTGATACATTTCGAAAGTCTGTTCACGGCGGTTGAAAGTAATGTAACAGTAAAGCCCTTCGGCAAGCGGCTGCCCGTTCCATTCGGCAAGCTGCCACGTACCGTTCAAGTTTGCCGAAGTAACGTCCAATGTCGGAACTACAGGCTCGTCATCGTCACTGCAAGATGAAAGGCAGCAAACCAAAGCCAGCATGGCCATCAGTTTAAAAATATTCTTCATTTCCTGTTTTTATTTTTCATTATTATTCGGTACATTAATTTTTACAGTTATCGTGCGGTCGGAAGGTTTCCCCTCCACTCCGTCCACAACAACAGGGAAAGTGAACGTCTTACCCTTAGTCCGGGGAACCAAAGCTTTTTCCACTGTTATCACAATGTCGCCCTCGCTGCCCGGATAAATCACCTCAGGCTCGGTACGGAATTTGGCATACTTCGGAATCATCAGAGCGGACAGCCGTAACGGCACCTCGCCGCTGTTTCCACACAAGATGCGCTCCACCGACTTTTCTGCAGAGCCAAAGACGACCTCTACAGACTTCCGCTTCAACCGAAGCTTGCCCATGAAAAAAGGAAACCTCGCCCACTCATCTGCACCCGGAAGTACATTGCCAATCAATGTCAGCCGCGCAACCGGAGCATTCTCCGATCCGGACAGGTAAACAAATGCATTGGAATCCACCGTACCCGGATGATTCTTGGGATGATAGGTAAGCAATATCTCACGCTTTTCCCCCGGAGCTATCACTCCAGGCTGAAATTCCGAAACCATACAGCCGCAAGTTGTTCTCACCCGCACCAGTTCAACCGGACTGCCGCTGACATTTGTACATACAAACCGGCATGTCACCGGATCATCGTCTTCCGTAAGTGTTCCGACATGCCGTACTACACTGTCAAAACGGAGAACGGCTTCCGCATTCTTCATCAAAGGCGGATTGAGCAGCGAATCCATCTGCGCACGCGAACGGAAGGGGACTTTCCGGCCTTGCGCCTTCAGTCCTCCAACCGCACAAACGGCTAACAGCAATATCAGATAAAGCTTTGTTCTCAAAACTCAAAAGATTTAAATTACATCCACCCGTTATCGTTCGCCTTGTCACGTACGGTAACAACAATGGTCTGCGAGGCTTCTCCGCTTACTTGAACAGTAATCTGCGCCATACCTGCTTTCACGCCCGTAACTGTCATTACGGTTCCGTTTACAGCAACAGCAGCCGTCGCCTCATCAGATGAAGCAGCTTCGTAAGTCAGGTTTTCACCGTTAACAAAGTAAGAAGCAAGGTCAATGGCATAAGATGCACCTGTCCCTACATACACATTAGGCAACTTCATCTCCGAACCTGCACCCGCAATGCTGCTCAGTAATGCCCCAGCATCAACCAGTCCGGTTCCCATCTTACCAATATAGTTTCCAAGCTCCATTCTTGTAACAGAAGCTCCCGGGTAAGTATGGCCATCGTAATACAGTTTAACACCATCCTGATATCCATTATAAAGCGACTTATCCGTCGTGTTCTTCAGCAAATCAACGAACTCTTCAGCCGTAAAGTGGCGGCGCAGCTGCTTGGCATACGACAAGCCCAGAGCAGCAACTCCCGACACGTGCGGACAAGCCATTGAAGTACCCTCCATATAACCATAGGCCTGCTGTCCGTTTCTGATCAGTGTAGAAAGAATCGAGCCGAGCGTCTTTGTCGTCGTTCCCGTTCCTTCACCGGCCTGTGACTCATCCGATGTCCAGTACTCATCTTCCGTTTCACCCGGTGTGCCGTAATACTCAAGATCACCGCCCGGAGCGGCTATAGCCACACCTTCACCATAGTTCGAGAAACAAGAAGGCGTATAGTCTGCTGCAACCGCAGACACGCTCACGCATCTGGAGTACGCCCCCGGAAATCCCGGAAGAGCAGCATACTCATTGCCCGAAGCAAATATGGCAATACCGCCGTCAATCACTCCGTTCGGCGAACCGGCGTTGTTGATAAAATAATCCAATGCTTCCTTCTCCAGCGGATAAAGGCTCTCCCATTCTTCTTCCGTAGACGGACCGGGTGTATAGCCCAACACCGCGTTCGATGCGCCCGAATTATATCCCCAGCTGCACTGAAGGATTACCGCACCGTTGTCCGCTGCATATTTGATGGCTTTAGCCTCCTGGTCCAAAGTCACACCGCTTTGTCCGGAGAAAACCTGACACGACATAATCTTCACGCCCGTTCCGGCAGTTCCGTCGCCGCCTGCAATACCACAGACACCGATTCCGTTGTTGTTTGCAGCAGCGATTGTTCCGGCTACATGCGTACCGTGTCCTGTATCACTGGCATCCGACCAGGTAATGACACCTGAGTTCGTGACGAAATTATAGCCATACTTGTCATCCTTATAGCCGTTGCCGTCGGCATCCCTTCCGGCATATTCCTCTTCGCCTTCATTCACCCAGATATTGTCCCGCAAGTCCTCGTGCGTATTCATTACACCCTCGTCAAGCACGGCAACGATGATAGAAGGATCTCCCTTACACAGTTTCCATGCCTCATAGCAGTTCACATCGCATCCCGCAACCGCGGCAGCATTCAGTGCATTGCCCGTAAAATCATAACTGCCGGTATTATGGAATCCCCACTGATGAGCAAGTCCCGGATCCGTAAAAGGAGCGGAATCATCTCCCGAGCGGCTCATGCTTTTACGCTGCAATGCAGATTCACTCACATAAGTACGTTTCGTATTGTATGCACGCTTGATGTGGCTGTTCGCCTGAATCTTCGACACCTCACCCAACTGGCGAAGACGCTCTACCGCCTCTTGCAAGTCTGTGTTCTCATCAAACTTCACACGATACCACAGATGAAGGCCCGCTTCACGTGTGCGCGCTTCATTCTTTTCGTCTACAGGAAAAATGCGCTCGAAAGAGTATGCTCCCAAAATATCAAGAACCTCGTCTGTAGACGGAATTCCCGAACGGCTCATCCCTCCGCTTCTTGAAGCGCGGCTGAACGTCTGGTCAAGAATGTCCGTCATCTCCGGAGAAAACTTGATCAGCAGTTCGCCGTCGGTCGCATCCGCCGGAAGTTTCACTTCCGTGTTCCCTTGCGGAACGGACGGCTGTTCCACTATATCCTCATCAGCACATGCCGACAAGGTCAATGCAAACAAGGCTGTATATAAATATTTTTTCTTCATTTATCTGTTTTTCTTTGTTATCGTTTCATTATTGCAGGGACGGGGGTTTCCCGCCCCTGCTGCTGATTATTCACCGCTTTCTCCCGCAACTGTATGATAGTCCTCATCGTTCGCTCCGGCACTGTTCACATAACGGTAGTAATAGAGCGGATAAGCAACGCCCTCATCCCTGGTTGCATAATCGTCTTCCTCATAGCTGCCCGGTTTTTCCGTGGTAGCAGCCGGCTGTTTATTGCCATAATAATAGGTATAGTCAAAATCATACGGCGACTGTCCTACTCCGTCAAAGCTTACGGTCACGCCCTCAGAGGTCTTTCCCTTTTCCTGCTGGTTGAAAATCATCTGCCCCGGATTCCACTCTGCCAGATAAGGATGGAAAAGCAACCACTTGGGCAACGGTCCGGTCAGGAAATTCAGGTTAATGGAGAACGCACGGGTGAAAGGAAGCACGCGAGGAATCTCTGTACCTTTTGCCGTTATTTCTTCGCCGTTCAACGTAATCGAAACTTCCTTCTTGGAGAGAAGCCACTGGCAAGTATCTTTCGAAACTTTATTCCACCAGTCATCACGTGCAGGGTTTTTCCCGGCAAAGAAATCATCCTCATCGTAATACAGCTTCTGGCCAGCTGCATCCAAAGCTGCCAACATCTCCTCATCCGTAGGAAGCGAACCCTGCATGAAGCCGTAAGAAAGGCTCAAGTATCTCAACTTTTCCCATGTAAGAAGATCAATAAGAGCCTGCTTTTCATTAGAATCTGTCGAGATATTTGAACGCAGACCGATGGGAGTACCATTATATTCGAATCCAGAGATCGTGCTCAGATCAGACAAGGCATCCGTACGGCGACAGCCTGACAAGTCAAGATACTCCAGTTTCGGGAAGTTCTCCTTCGTAATGATTCCTGTAAAATCCGACAAGTTTTCGAAGTTATTACTGCTCAAAGTCAGCGCCTCCAGTCCGGCATAAGAATCATCAACCTCACCGCCAAGCTTCTTAAAGTCTTCAGGCAAATCTATCAGACCGTATGAACTGATGCTCAATTCTTTCAGATGCTTCAGCTCCAGAAGCTCATCGCCAAGGTGCATTTCACGTGTCTGCCGGTTGGTATTACTTGCTATGCTCAGTGTTTCCAGGTACTTCAGATAGCGGAGTTCGCGCGGGAAGGATTCTCCCTCCTGGATATTCGGTCCCATAAAGCTTACCGAACGTACACGGCCTACCCATTCTGAAGGCACTTGTTCGCCATCCACCTCATCGGTGCGCTCCCACAAGGTCACTCCGTCCCAGTTGCGCATATTCTCAGCCGAACTGTATGACACCATTGTCTGAGCCTTCTCGCAAATCATGATGATTGCCAGCGAATCGCCCGCACGGTTATCTTCAATCTTCGGAGCAGCTGTCTGAGTCACGGTCAGCGTTACCTTATCAATCGGATTGCCGTCAGCATCCACCAGCGTTTCATCACCTTCCAGACCCAACGGAAGCAGATCAATCTTGGCCACACGTGTATAAGGAACCGTATTCATCTCCCAACGGAAACGCACTTTCACTGTGCGGGGCCGTGCTCCACGATCCAGCAAGTCATCACCCACCGGCGTTTCGCTTTGGTTTCTTTCCAAATCAATCCACCCGGTACGCTGAGTTTCAGTTTCGGCAGCGTCATCCCCTGTCGGATCTCCTTCCTCAAATGAATAGTCAATGTTGTCCATATCAATACGGAACTGCACATTCGTCTGGATGGTCACGTCAACCACGCGCTCGTCATAATTTGCAGAACTCTCAAGTTCCACTTCAGCCTCCTTAATCAGGATCTGCTTGCCGAAACCAAACTGGGTAACAGTCAGCGTTTGAGGCTGTTGTCCCTGAGGAGTATAGCGCACTTCCAGCGTACGTGCCGTGTTTTCAAGTGTAGAATCCACAGTCAGCACACTTGCCACAGAACCGAATCCATTGGCAGGAGAAACGCTTACCCATGGAGCGGAAACGCTGGACACCCAGTTTGTAGAAGAAGTGACTTGCACACGCTCTGTTCCTCCTTCAGGGCCTATCGCTATTTCAGTCTTGTCAAGCGCAAGACCTCCCGGTATCCCCGGTTCGTCATCGTCCTTGCACGAAACCACAAGTCCCGCGCAAAGAATCAATGACCATATCATACTGTTGTTCAAAAACTTCATAACTGTCTGCATTTTTATTCTAATAAAATGTCACATCCGCGGATGTCCTGCGTCTTGTCATAATAAAGCAAATATGCGCCCGCACTGATAGCCGAACATACATTGGTCAAGTCAATCGTAATATTCGGATTGTCAGCGATGTCCAGCATGTAAATCTTTGTGGTAGGTGCTTCCTCCACCAGGCGAATGTCATTCGAACCAATCTGAAACCAATAAAGGTTCGGACACGAACCGGCTGCATTGATACCTTCCGGCCATTCTTTCAAGCACCGCTCTCCCTGTGCATCACGCTGGTGACGGATTGCAAACGCCATCAGGCGGTCGATGTTCAGCGGATTGGTGGGGAACTTCGAGAAGCAGTTATAGCTCAAGTCAATTCCCTGAAGATAAGGAATCAGAGGATTAAAGTTCTCTCCCGAGATTTCAGTCAGTTTATTGAAACGCAGGTCGAATGTTTCAAGCGGGCACCATTCCTTGCCAGCCTCACTTCTGCGGAGATCGTCACCGTCAATCTTGGTGAGCTTGTTTCCGCTCATGTTCAGCACGGTTATCGGAGAATTTGACTTGAAAAGTTCTTCCGGGAAATTCTCAATCTGGTTGTTGGCCAACGAAAGTTCATTGGCATTGATTCCCTTGAAATCCGCTTCATCCACATCTCTGATACCATCCTTGTCAGAATCATTTGCATTCTCTCCGATCCGGTTGTTCGAGAAGTCGATCGACCCCATGATGTAAAGCGAGGACGCATCAAAGATATTCGGAATATACGTAATCTTATTGTTCGAGAAGTTGAACGTTTCCACATCGTTGGTGAAACCGCAGAACTCTGCCGGCACTTCTTCTATCTGGTTGTTCTGCAGATAAAGCGTAGCCAGCTTGATGTCCGTACCAAACGGCATCAAATGTTTCACTTTATTGTCAGTCAAATCCAACAGACCCAACTTCTTCATATTCTTCAATACATTCTCATTGCTTGGATCATTGTAGCCGGGGAATTCCTCCAGATTATTATAGCCCATATAGAGAATCTGGATCTTCGGGCCGGTCACGGTGGACTTGGCCAGTGCTGTCCAATCCTTCTTCAACTGATCCCCCTTGATACCTGTATTACAAGCAATGTTAAGCAACTGTATTTCGGGAAGTTCATAAAGGAACTTGGGCAGTGTCTTGATGTTCTTGCAATTATACACCTCAATGTCTGTCAGGTCCTTCATATTCGCCCACGAAAGAAGTTCGTCATCGTATTCCTGCGCATACGACGAGTTGGGGTCTTCCCAATCTGCACAGAAATAATCAACATCTTCTCCTCCTGGCACACCCTTGTCACACTTTATCGGAGCATTTGCTATATAAAGCTGCTGAAGTTTGGTAAGGCGCATCACGGCTTTCGAGATGAATTCCAACCCGTTCGTCAAGACACCAATCTGCGTATCTTTCAATGTAGGACGCTCCTTCTTCTCAATGCGCTTCTTGGACGGGTCGTTGTTGATGACCTCCTGAAGCATTTCGGAAAGGCCGGAACGGATATCGGTCTTAAGGTAAAGTTCCTCGTAGTTGCGGCGCATCTTCTGCTTGCGGTCCTCGCTCATGTCGGGAGTGATGCCCTGCTTGCCGAAGAGTCCTCCGCCGACCTTCTCGTCATGCGAGCCCAAGGTCAGAATCTGAAGTTCCGTCAGCTGGCCGATGGCATCGGGCACACGCCCGCTTATGCCGAAGTTGGACAATGCCAGACTTACGACACGGCCTTCGGAGTTCAGCGTCACCCCAGGCTGGTCGCCCCACATATCCAGTTCCTTGTTGAAGTTCCAGTTGGTGCCTTCGGGGTATTCCTGTCCGAAGTAGCTCCACTTCGGTCCGTTAAGGCTCTCCCAGATTTCTCTCAGAGCCTTATAGTCTTTGATATACTCTGCGGTTTCAGAAAGCTTAATCGGTATGATCGCATTTTCCGTCAGCACATTATCAGTTACAGTGAATACTTCTCCATCCACCGTCTGGGTTTCAAGTTCCGATTCCCGAACACCGCTCTTTGAATAAGTCGTATAAGCAGTAACCCGGTATGTACCTGCTTCCAGCCAAACTGCAGAATCACACTTAGCCGTAGCAATGTTCTTGTACTTGTCATTCGGGTCATCCTCGCTTACGGACTCTTCATAGTCCTCTTCGTATGTCACTTTCAGCTTGTTGAAAGTTGTGGACATTTGAGTGAAGGCATTCGTAACCGTAACATCCACCAGCGCTATACTGCTGAACAGATACTCGCCGGCAGCACGCGAAAGTCCGTCCTTGACAAGCTTGAATGTTACAGTACCTCTTGCCTGAGCATCTACAGTGAGATCCTTCACGGTCAGTCCTCCGGAAACCACGGTAAACGATTCATCGGGATCCGCCGGTATACCGGTCAGTACCCGGTCGAGCGCATCGAGCAAGCGGTAACCTACAATTCGGTATTCGCCTACTACAAGTTGCAGCTTATCACTGCGCAAGCCATATTCCGCATTGGCTTCATTATACGAGTTAAGCACCAACGTCTGGGTGATACTCGTACCTTCAAACTGCATCTCTATCTCTATCTTCTTCGCATCTCCCAGCTTGTCTACGTCTGTACGCGAAAGCTGTGCGCTTGTTTCTCCTCCGGTTTCGGGCTCTACGTACGATGCCGACTTGTAAAGCTTGAACTGCACATACCCATACTGGCTCTGCTGGAGTTCGTCATCATCGTCAGAGCATCCGCTCATAACCGTACTGAAAAGTACGGCCATGAGTGGAAGAAAAAACAGTTTCCAAAATGTTCTTTTGCTTCGAATCATTGAATATTCAATTATTATAAAAATGGTATCAAATCCATCATAAAAATTTAACCCGTTAAGTCCGATGGTTTTACCCAACAAGTCAATCAATTTAAGCTGACAAGCCTTCGGACTTAAGCTGACAAGTTTTACTTATAGAACTCAACGATAATATATGCCTTGAACTGCTGCATATCAAAGTTGCCTACTGCCAAGTGGCAAGCTGTAGCTGCAGAGGCATTGGTTCCATAAATCTTCACGCAAGGCTTTCCTTCGTGTGTCAACGTTTCTACAGTCACTCCATCAACCCATGCCGATCCAATATTATCAGTTGCTTCCATTCCGCTCTGCACTTCCACTACCAAGGCATTGTCTGCTGTAGTGGCAAGACTCTCCGGATAAGAAACTTTATAAACCGGAATACCGCTTATTCCCATATCGTTCAAAGCAGCATCAGCTTCATCAGTTCCTGTAATATCCGTTATTGAAACATTTACTCCTTCCGAGCCCATTCCATTAACATCGTCAAAAGTCATCCACATTTCATTCTCTGGATTAAACTCTCCGCCGTCATCAAAATACGAATAATAATATCCGCCCAGAGTCAGCTGATCTTCTGAAGCCTCCCCTTCTTTAGCCTGGTCAAACGAAGTCCATACATTGTCAGAATATTCAAACTTCACGATGTCACCCATAATCTGCTCTCCATTATCAAGAGAAGCTACAACCTCCTGGCCGAACAGTGCCGTCTTCAAAGCACCATACTTGGCAACACTGTCGTTCGTGATAGACGTCCAGAAATCTTCGGAAAATACCATTACCAATGCGCCACGATCGGCTTCTTCTCCCAGCGGATCAACAGTCAGGCTGATTTCATCTCCGCTTTCCGAAAGATGCACCCAGTCCATATTCTGTTCCACGTCATATGTATAATACTCAGCCATATTGGGAGCTGTAGCCTTAGTCTGTCCTACCACAAGTACATGATAGTCAGTATTGCGCACGCTTACAGCCGTTTTCAGTTCGCTTCCGTATTCCTCACGGCTTGTTTCGCCGCTCAGTCCGTCACTTGTTTCAAGGAAAAATTCAGTGCCGTCAGCATTGACAGACAATCCCACTCCAGTTCCGGAATTGCCGACCGGAGTAAACGATATTGATTCCATTTTCAATCCCTCGTATGCCAAAGGAATCTCCACACGGCGAACCTTGTCGGTAGTCTGCGCATTGCCTCCCAGTGCATCTTCTGTAGCGAACACAATTTTCTCACCTTTTTCCGTTCCGAACGAATTGAGGTTAGACACACCCTTCGTCTTGTCAAAAATCAGACGGAAGCGTCCGTTGCCGTCGTTGAACACTTTCAGCCATGCAGGCACGCTTTCGCTTTCGATTCCGACTGTCATGTCAGCATTCGCATAAACTACCGTAAAGATACTGTCTGACGGAATGTCACGCAAGCCACTTCCCTTGATAGTAAGAGGCTGACTTTCACCATACGTTATCGTTCCATCCTCATTAGTTACGGTCAGGTCCACATATTCTTTTTTAGCACGTGTAATCTTGAAGACCACCTGCGACTTTTCTCCCATCGTCATGGTAATTTCAGCCACAGCATCCTCATCATAGTTTTGTCCGTCAGCCGAAACAGCTACCTGTACTTTCTGACCGTCCCCAGCCTTTCCGGATGTCAAAGTTTCTGTAAACTCCCCGTTAACAAACTTACACCATGCAGCATTGCTGGACAACTGCCAATCCATGTTTGCATCAAAAGAAAGCTCAATGCTCTCTCCTGCCGCGCAATTCATTTCCTGCAATGCCGGAAATACCGGAGTATCAACACCGCCATTATCGTTATCGTCCGAGCAACTTACAAACATTACTCCTAACATCATAGCCAATGCCATGATCCAGTTCATTCTTTTTAAATTCAGTGTTTTCATAATTGCATATTTTTATTTGTTTTTCTTGTCATTTATCTGCCATATTTGAAAGGCAGATTTTGCGCAGATTACAATCCGGATATAATATTCCGTATCAATATCCGTCCTGCCTCAAATCCTCTGCTTCCCCTTCGCTTATCCATTCCAGAATATTCACATAAGTGCCGACGCTTCCGTAAAGCGATCCGTCGTCGTTATACACGTTAAGCGTGACATACTGGAGAACAAAATCCTCACATGTGCTGAAGTACGATGTATAGGCAGTGGGCTGGCTTATCATCAGATCCCCGTTGCCGTGGATGTTGCCGATAAAGGCATCGGCCGTACTCGCCAGCTTCTGCTCTTCCATCTCTACCAGCGGCTCCATATCATCTTCCGTGTTGAACTTCAGCTTCACATCATATCCGTCATAATAGAGATCATGAAGAATGATGGTGTTTTCTTCTTCCGGATCCACCTCCGTCTTGATAAGACGCATAGCGGCTACACCCGTCCAGTTGTCGCTGGAGAAGAAAGTGGAAGTCACCACGCAATCGCCCGTGAAATTGTTGATGTCAAAGGGACACACCTTCTGAAGCACCACCTTGGCCTCCGTACCGTACAAATCCCACTTGTCTTCATCCGGAATCACAAGACGCAGGGCGAATCCCAGCGAGTCGGAAACTCCGATATTGTCATAGAAACTCTTCACCTGCACACTGGAAGCAAGTTCGCCGGCCTTTATAGTCACCGTATTCGACAACAGCTCATAATGCTTGCCTTCCACCGCATTGCTCTCCTTGTCAATAATCTCAACAGCAAGCGTACGGTCGTAGTCAACAGCCCGGGTAGCCGATACAGGGACATCGAACACATCATCGTCCGCTTCCTTCACCGGACACTGGTACAGCGTGTCGGAAAACATCAGGTAATCGGGTCCGCTATAAATAACCCGCTTCTCCTCACATCCCGACAAGACCGTCATTGCGGCAAAAGCCGCCATAAATCCTGTAAGTATCTTTTTCATAATTCACCTCCTTATCTGTTACTTTCGTTCGGTTCAATCTGCGAACCCGGAGCTTCAATTTCATGCTGAGGTATCGGCCATACGAACATCGGATCGTCCGCCTCCACTTTCAGGCTGCTTCCGTTCTCGAGCGACTGGTCTTGCGGTTCACGCTCGAATCCCTTGTGCCAGCGCTTCAAGTCCTGCAGGCGGAAACCTTCCATGTAAAGTTCCTTCACACGCTCCTGTTCGACAATTTCCAGCCAATTGTCCGCATTTACAGAAACCGCACCTCCTGTCTGATAGCGCGCTCTGCGCAGCGTAGAAAGGTCGTTGCTTGCTTCCGCGTAGTTGCCCTGTTCCGCATAGGCTTCAGCACGGATCAGATACTGCTCTGCCAGACGGAACACCTTGGGCATGCACAGACCGTAGATATTATATGACTGAAACTCCGTATTTCCCCAATACTTCTGCAGCAAAGGCCAGTAAAGTCCGTATGCCGTTGTATAGTAGGCAAAGTATGAAGAAGCGCGCAAATCGTTTGCGTCATACAGACCAAGCACCCATTGCGCCGGCACATAGTCGGGACGTACGCTTGTCTGGTCATAGTTGAAGAAAACCGTTCCCAGCGATCCTCCATACGAATTCAAGGTGAACGACACTTTCCATATCACCTCCGTTCCATGGTCGTTGGTCCACATATAGTCGAAATAGCTCTGCGTAGAAGAAATCGCCTCGGTACAGCTGGAAAGGAAATAGTTCTGCGACCCTCCTCTTCCGTCACCGATGACTCTGGTTGCATAGTCGACCGCTTCATTCCACTTCTTCATGTAAAGAGCTATGCGGGCACGGAGAGCATACACCGTATACTCATTAAAATACACCGTATCAAACAGCGCACCGTCTACAGAAGGATCGAAATCCTCTTCCAGCTGAAGCAGTTCTTCCGCACGGTCCAAATCGTTCAAGATGAACTGATAAGAGTCTTTCAGCGTAGCGCGTACCATCGGCTCCTGGCTGTCGTAATGCTCGTTCAGCACCACGCCCAACTGGCCGGCCGCGTCTTCGTCGCTTTCATATGCCTTGCAAAACAGCTTCACCAGCTCCGAATAAGCCAGCGCACGGGCGAAATAAGCCTCTCCGCAATACTGGTCCAGACGGTCCAGATCGTCATCGTCAGTTACTCCGGCCCTTACTTTCTCCACATGGTCAAGCAAGAAGTTGCAGCGTCCGATAACCGCATACAATGCACCATATACACTTTCAATGTCTGTATTTGTCGACAAAATATCGTTCCAGCGCCAGATTTCCCCATAAACATTTGTGTTTCCGTTGACCCCATACACCAAATCAGTCTGGATGTCAGGAAGCAAAGTCAGGTTACCGGAGTAGAGCGCGCTGCTCGTGAACGAATCATAAATGCCGATAACCAACTGATTCACATCATCTACCGTATTGACCGCCTCATCGGATGGAATGGCATTCTCCGGATATTTGTCCAGGCAGGACGAAAACGCCAGAGAAGCTGCGGCCAACACCATATACAGTTTAAATTTTCTGATTATCATTTTCTCTTATACCTTATTATATATTAGAATGAAACTTCTACACCGATCGTGTATTGGCGTGAAGGAGGATACACACCCAGATATCTGTTTCCTGCATATTCCGGGTCGAAACCGGTGAAGCCGGTAAATGTCAACAGATTCAGCCCCTGCAAATACACCCGGGCTGAAGTGAAGAACTTGCTTTTCTGCAACCACAGGCGAGGCAACGAATAGGCAATAATGACATTCTTCAGACGCAGGAACGATGAATTTTCCAGGAAACGGTCGTCCAACTGGACTATTTCGCCGTAACGCGGAATATCTGTCACATCGCCCGGATTCTTCCATCCGTCGTACAACAGACGCTTCGACTGGTTGTAGCTGGAGAAACTTCCGTTGTTTTCTTCAAAATAACGGTCATTGTTCAGCACCCAACGGTCGGCCATCCAGGTAAACTGGGCCGAGAAAGAAAGCCCTTTCCACGAGAGTGTCGTTCCGAAGCCTCCTGCCCAGGGAGCGTCAAAACTCTTTCCGGTCATCACACGGTCTTCTTCGCGGTATTCGTTGGTTATTTCCCCGTCCTTCGTATACCACAACTGCTCGCCGTTTGCCGGATTCACACCCGCATAGCGGTTCAGATAAAACTCGTTCACCGGACGTCCCACTTCATAGCGGAGCCCCGTCGTTGAGTTTACATACTCATCCACGCCGCTATAAAGCTCCTTCAGTTCATTCTTGTTATAAGAAAAGTTTGCACTCAGGTTCCATGCAAAGTCACCCACACGAAGCACATCCGCATTCACATTAACCTCAATGCCTCGGTTCACCATCGCACCGATGTTTTCCCAATGCGAGCCTTCACCTGTGATGGCATACGATTCAGGAACATACATCAGCATATCCGTCGTTTTCTTATTGTAAAGCTCAACGTCCAGATTTATGCGGTCGATGAATCCCAGATGGAAAGCCAGATTTGTCGACCAGGTCTTTTCCCAGCTCAAATCTTCATTGCTGCTCTGTGCCGGATAGATGCCTGCCTCGTCATTATAGTTCGGTCCGCCGGACACAAGCGCCAGATGATCGAAATCCGGTATCTCCGAGTTACCGGTCGTACCCGAACTCAACGCAACCTGCGCATTGGTCAGCCATTCCACATCTTTCAGGAACTCTTCCCCTTTCGCATTCCACATCAGACCGACTGACCAGAAACCTCCCCAGCGGTTGTTCTTTCCAAAGCGCGAAGAAGCGTCCGCACGGACAGAGAAATCGGCATAATACAAGTCCTTGTAGTTGTATTCGGCACGGCCAAAGAACGAAAGATAAGCATAAGAAGTATAAGAATTTGACCACGAGGAACCACGGGTACCTGACGACAGGTCGGTAAGCAGGTCATTGGTCTGTCCTTCCGTAAACACCTGGAAACCTTCCGACATGTAGTTCACCGCTTCCTGTCCGAGCAGGAAGTTAAACGCATGGTCATCTTTATAAGTCCAGCGGTAGTTGGCCGTCGTCGTTTCTGTCAGATTCATGGTGTCATACGAACTGCGTCCGGCAGCTCCCTGCCCGTTATTCAGCGAATAGCTGGGGAACGACTGAGAAGAGCCCGTTGAATGCGAATAATCCACGCCAAACTGCGAACGGATAGTCAGATTCTGGATCGGAGTTATTTCAGCATAAACCGTAGACAACAGCTTGTATTTCTTGTTCATCACCGGATTGTTAGCCATCCATTCCAGCGGATTCACTCCCGTACCGGTCCATGTGCCGTCATTGGTAGAAGCCAGCGAACCGTCCTCCTTGAACGGATTCCAGTAAGGAAGCATCAGGCGGCAGGCAAAAATCGGACTGGACAATGTAGGGCTTCCCTCTTCCGTCTGCTCGATCTCCTCGTAAGCAGCCATCGTATTCGTTCCGACTTTCAGCCAGTTGCTTGCCTTCACTTCTGCATTCGCACGGATATTGTAGCGGCGGAACGAAGACCCAGGAGCGATACCGTCCTGATCATAAAAGCCTCCCGACACATAATAGTTCACTCTCTCTGTAGCCCGGTTGATTGAGATTTCATAGCTCTGAAGCGGTGCCCGGTCCTTGAAGATGGCATCCATCCAGTTCACATTGGTGCGTGCAAGCAAATCATAATCCTGTCCCGTATCCATGCCGATCAGCTTTTCAAACTGGATACGTTCGTTGGTATCCATCATATTCCAGTCAATGTTCCCCAACTGAGAAAAACCGTACTGCGCACGAAGCGTCACCTTCGCCTTGTCCATCGACAGGCCGCGTTTGGTCGTAATAACAACCACACCGTTAGAGGCGCGCGCACCATAAATAGAAGTCGACGAGGCATCTTTCAACACAGAAACCGATTCGATGTCGCTCGGACTGATTGTATTGAAATCGCTGCTTTCAATAGGTACGCCGTCCAGAATAAACAACGGAGCCGTACCCGAGTTGATAGAGTTTGTACCACGGATCTGGAATACGGCAGCCTTGTAAGGGGCATATAACGAAGCGGTTTTTTACAATGGATGGATTGAATGGGGAAAGTCGTTAGTTTATAGAGGGTTACGGATGAAGGTATAAAAACGACAGATAATTCGAAGCGGTTCACAGCTTTACATTTGCCTTACATCTGCTTTACATTTGTGGGCCATCTGGGGCAAATCGAGCCTCATATCTTTACATTGGGGTTTAATCATGGCAAATATGGCGGTATAATAGGCAAAAAGGCATGGGCGGTCATACGGTGAGTTTGGCCGCCTTTTTTGTGCTTCTTCTTGATTTTGTTATGCTGATTTTCTTCCAAATAATAATTATTTGGTATATTTGCACATATAAATAAAAGGATATGGCAAAGGTTATACACGTGCATTTGTTACATAGCATTGACGAATCCAGACGAAAAGACTGGTATTTTAGCTCTATTTCGGCCGTCTATACTGTTCTTACTCCTGAACAGGTTGGAGCAACTAAGAACTATTTACTACATGCTGGGTTATCCGGGAACGGTACAATATGCACTAAAAAGGCTATAATCAAGCAATCTACGCTTATTTCTGGCAGTAGGAAGGCAAATGATTAGAACGATAAAATAACGCCGTTAGAACGGCTTTCAGGCGTTATTCCTTTGAATGCTGATTAGGGGGCAAAATGCCCCCTTTTTTTATGCATTTTTGGGTTTAGGGTTACCAATAGGGTTACTGTTTAGGGTTACTGTTTTAATAAGTTTAGGGTTACCTTTAGGGTTACTTTTTCGGTTTTTACAATATATGTACGAAATAAGAAACTAAGCATATCTATCAAATAACTGCCGTTTTTTTACATTTTCAAGGCCGAAAAATGCATGATATTTGTATGATATACATTATTATATAATATAAATACACCTGATTTATAGGCATTTCCGTGAGTTTTCATTCAATTTTAGGTCTAAAAAGCCGTGCGTGTGCCTATAAAGTGGCAATTGTGCCTGTATAAGGTTATTCAAGGCGTACTATACCACGTACCAGAGCGACTCCGTAAAATTGATCCTTTGAAAGCTCAAATGGAGGATAATTGTTGTTATCGGATACGATTAGTATGTGCTCATTGTCGGATCCTGGCATAATTCTTTTAATAAGTGGCCCCTGTTTGGTATCCAGGACGTATGTTTTGTTCCATTGAAAGAAAATATCATTAAGCGGAACGCGTTCACAGGCAACCAAATCACCAGAATAATATGTTGGTTGCATAGAATCTCCTTTTACCTGGATCAAGAAGTCTGCTCCTTTGAATGCCGGTATAACATATCGTTCGCACTCATACTCCATCACAGATGTATCACCGGTGAAGGCACCAGCCATTGCGCTTAATGGAATAAGTGGAATTCCCTCATTGCTATTGGAAGGTACATGAAGTGCTGTATGCTCTTTTTCTTTTGTAAAAACAGTAGTCATTGTGTTTTTATCATCTTCGGAGTCATTCTCTGGAGCTGAAGACAACGTAAGATCTTTACGAATATTAAACATATTCATAGCTTTGTCTTTTTCAGTTCCGAAAAACAACCATTCAGCAGATATATTCGCATTTGCGCATACCTTCTCAAGCACATCATAGGATGGTTTCCCTTTCCTCGACCCAACAACATTTTCCACTACGGTAGGACTGATACCCACCGCCTTAGCAAAAGCTCGTTTATTGCCTTGGAATAACACCTGAATTATTATTTCAAACCTTTCATTTATTGTCATAAGCGTATAAAATATGTTTTAATGCGAATATTTTATTCGCATTTATTTTGTTTGTTCGCATAAGCGTATTATCTTTGTAGCGTGTTTAAGAGGTAAACAGCGGCCAAATATAATGAAAAAGGCTGAGAATAACGAATTTTAAGGATTAAAGAGTATGAATGATAATTTGAAAGAATGGAAGACCCAGAGCGTGAAACATAAGATTGCCATGTTGCTGATTATGGATGGTATCAGTTTCAGCTACAATGAGAATGACGGAATTGTTTTTTCTGCACCTGAATCTTATGTAGAACGAATGAAGGAAAGACTGGTGAACTGCTACGGATGCAGTTTGAAGCCCATTATAACGGAGTATTAACGAATAAAATAAGTGAGACAATGGAAAACGGAAAGGAAATGCTGGACATGCTGAATGTACAAGTGAAGTTGTGGATACATAGCTGCGAAGCAGAAGCAGACAAGTACACAAAGGACATGAACGAAGATTACGAACACTTCTTCTGCTGGTATTCAGAGGATATGTTCAAGGTGAAGCAACGCCTGAAAATATATAGATACTTGCGGAATCTCATCTGCACGGGAGGTTTAGATGAAGTGATGGAGTACATGCGCCATACTATAGAGCATTTCACGGATGACCTGATACTCGGTTCGTTACAAAAGCATAGCACGAACATATCTTTCAACACCGCTCATCTGCTGGAACTGGAAGTGAAGCAGATGGTGATAAAGGAGTTCAAAGGCATGATGTTTCGCATAAAGGATGGAGGTGCGAGAAAATGAAAACAACGATGAGCCGGAATGATGTCTGGGCTGTAATGCTGACTGCCACGGACGGCAGGGTGTGCCGTTGGGAATTTTGGAAGTGTACGCTGACACATGTAAAAGATATAATTAGAGGTTATGTGGAAAGTTGCCCATACGATTGTGACTGGACAATCAGAGGCAATGGTATGAAAATACAAGGTAGGTCAAGGCAAAAGGATTGACCGGATAACTGGCAGCCTGGAAAGACGGGCTGGAGGGTGGCTGGCACGGCCGGAAAGTTGGAACGCGAAAACGAAAATAGAAGACAGCCGACGGGGTTCGATTCCCCGCACCCTACGATATTTAATTAACTGATATGAATATGGAAAAGGATAATAAAAAAATGCAAATGCGCTTCAGACAGAAACTGCGCACATTGATAGGTAGTGTTGCACATACCCAAAACATTGCTGATCAGGCAAAGGAATTGGCGGAAACATATATGAATGATGCCCAGATAAACGATTCCGATGCTTGTAGAGTGATTGAGAACGTATCCTGTGCATGTGAAGAGGCACTACAGGTATTGACAGATGAGTTAAGCAAATAACAACTTCTGATAAGTGTTTTGTGTGACGATGAAAATAAAAATGAACATTATGAAAAAGCAGATTTTGACAGACAACGAAACAAAGACTTTCCTGATGAAAGTATTCGGTTGCACTCGCCAGGCTGTATGGCAGGCATTGAATTTTGAGCGTAACAGTGAACAGGCCCAGCGCATCCGTACTCTTGCATTGAAAAGAGGGGGTAAACTAACAGATGGTTTTGCTCCGGATTGCGAAACTACATTTCAGGAAGTGGAACGTACTATCACGTTGACTTTCGGACCAAGAGTGAAAATTATATATAACCGAGAGACAGACGAATCTGTCGTTTACGTGGATGGCCAGCAGAAATCCAGTTATACAGGATTAAGTATTGCTGAATTTTTGCAATTAGAACATGAAGTCGAACAAATGGCCTCCGCACTATAAAATGGTGAAATATGGAGTACTACGGAAAGATATTGTGTATATCATATCACGACCTTACTTGCGGAGAGAACCCGATAATGTCGGTACCGAATTACAAGAAGTTGTCGTCAACAGGTAAAATCAACGTGGTACGTCAAGGAAAAGGACTTGGTAATTATGCTTTGGTGGAAGTAGCCACCTTGCCGAAAAGATTTCAAGAGAAAATCAAAGAAAAATACGGAGACATGAAAGAGGATATACTCAGAAACTGGTTTGGGAGCAACTTTCGCATTGATGCAAAAGCAAGGGAATTCTATACAAAGTTCCGGTTCGAAAATGGAGACGCATTACCGCCAGAACATATAAACGAATACACCGTAAACGCTTCTGTCATTAAGGCCGTACTTGCCGTGATGGAGGACGCTGTTCTAATGCGAAAGGCAATGAAAGGCGGTCCGGTAAACTGGGGCGAAATGGCTGGGGCCATAAGTTATTATCAATCAGAATTCGGTCACACACTACCAATGAGTGCAAATCGTTTCAAATGGCGCGTTAATGAGTTCAGGACACGAGGATACGAAAGTTTAATCAGTGGTAAGTTTATGAACCAGAATAGGCGTAAAGTAACTTATGGAATAGAAAAACTGCTTCTTTCCCTTGATGCACAACCGGAACAACCTTACAATACAACGGTTTACGAGGAATACAATCTATTTGTACAAGGTGAGCGAGAATTGTTTGATCCAGAAACAGGTGAGTTACTTGATCCGGCAGACTTTACTGATAAAGACGGTAACCCGTTAGTGTTAAGTCCGGCGACTGTAGCGAATTATCTGAATAACCCAAAGAATAAAGCTCTTCGTGCTAAAATACACATGAGCCAATGGGATTTCAATAATGCATACCGCCCCTACCACCTTCGCCGTGTTGGAGAATATTCACTTAGTAAAATATCTCTTGATGACCGTGACCTTCCTCGCCCAATGAAGGACGGTAACCGAGTAAAAGCATATTATGCTTATGATGTGGTCAGTGGAGCGGTAGTTGGATATGCACATAACAGGTTGAAAACTACAGAACTGTTCCTTGACTGCATGCGTAATATGTTTCAGACTCTTGACAGGAACGGAATGTATATTCCTGCAGAACTTGAGGTTGAGCACCATCTGGTTAGTGACTTTGCAGATGGACTTATGCAAGCTGGTTCAGTATTTCCGCTAATCCGCTGGTGTAATCCTGGTAACAGCCGGGAAAAACGAGCAGAACACATGAACAGAGCAAAAAAGTACGGTGTAGAGAAACGCAGTCAGGTTGGTATTGGACGTTGGTATGCAAAGCTGGAAGCCAATCGCCCCAAAGAGGAGAAAGTATATGACGAAAAAAACAATACCTACAAAGTGAAATCATATACATACGATGAGCTTGTGGCAGACGATATTCGATCTATCCACGAATATAACAACCAACTTCACCCAAACCAGAAGAGATTCCCTGGAATGACACGTTGGGATGTGTTGTGTAGCAAGCAAAACCCAGAACTGGCACCGTGGGACAAAGCTGTATTGTATCGTTTTATTGGATTCCGCACGGATACAACAATCAAAAATAACAGTTTTTTCACAGTACAATATAACAACTTCATTCTTCCGGATCCTGAAGTCATATCCAAGCTGGAGCCCCGCAATTACAAAGTAGAGGCCTATTACTTGCCCGACACGGACGGAAATATCACCGAGGTATATATATACCAACACGACCGATATATTGCCACCTGCAAGCCTGTAAAACGCTACAATGAAAATACGGCTGAACAGACGGAAGCCGACAAGGAAGCCTATACAGAACAGGCAAAGTATGTGGCCAAGTTTGACAAGATGATAAAGGACGGTAAAATCAAGAGGGTCGGAATACTACGCAAAGAAGAATCAAAAGCTATCGAAAATGTAAAAGCAGAAGCTGTTGATGTCTATGTCCCGAATGAAGAGGAAGATTATTCAGCCTATATGGATGTGGCACATTTTGAGGCTGACGCATTGGCAAAAGTTTAAGTTTAGAACAATATTAAAATAGCATTCAAATGGAAATAACAAACGAAATTAAGAAACGTATTGTATCAGCTATTGCAGCTGATCGTGAAAATTATCCCAGTGACAACCGTCATGCAACGGCATTGGGAATCGCCCCAAGCGTATATAACGCCATTAAAAGGGGAAATTATGAAAAGCAAGTGAGCGATGCCAACTGGATAGGTATTGCCAGGAGGCTTGGCGTGCAGCTACGTGTGGAAATGCCTTGGGTAGCGGCTAAGACACCAACATACGTGTTTATCAGCAAACAAATGGAGGTTTGTCAAGACAGCGGACTTAGTGCCATCCTGTGTGACATGCCGAATATCGGAAAAACATTCACAGCAAAGGCTTACGTGAAACAGCACAAGAACGCTGTATATGTGGACTGTTCACAGGTGAAAACAAAGCTCAAACTGATACGCTATATTGCCAAGGAGTTCGGTGTTGGAAGCTATGGCCGTTACAGTGATGTGTATGAGGATTTGGTAGCTTATCTGCGTACGATTGATACACCACTTGTGGTTCTGGATGAAGCCGGAGACCTGCAGTATGAAGCCTTCCTGGAGCTGAAAGCACTTTGGAATGCCACAGAACGCTGCTGTGCCTGGTATATGATGGGAGCGGACGGACTGAAAGAAAAAATAAACCGTGCCATTGAGGGCAAGAAGGTTGGATATACTGAAATGTTGAGCCGTTATGGTGACACTTACAGCAAGGTTACCCCAGACGACGCAAGGGAACGCGAAAAGTTCCTGAAGGCTCAAGCCGCCATCGTTGCCAAGGTAAATGCTCCAGAAGGAACGGATATATCCAGAATAGTAAACGCAACAGGTGGAGGGCTCCGGAGAGTATATACTGAAATTGAAAAGTTAAGGAGGGTTCAGGCATGATGACAAAAATAGAGATGCAAGCGATGGATGCCATTATCGGTATCCATCGCGAAATGAGAAAGGCGAATGAGATTAATTGGGAACAACGACGATATGAGACTGCAAAGGAATTGTTCTTACATAGCGTAAGGTATTCCTTAAATTCCGTCGAAGATGATGCAAAAAAACGCTGTTAAATGGGCAGATCTATTGATTAATGAATTAAAAAATAAGGACAATAATGAAACTGAAACGAGCATATAGTCCCAATGAGGTACTAAATATGAAGATTCCCTGCTTTGAGTTTTCCGGTGCTTGGTATGATTCAATGGGGAATCCTGCTAAAAGTGGAACCTGGATTATTTGGGGTGCCAGTGGAAATGGAAAGACATCATTTGTAATGCAGTTGGCCAAGTATCTTTGTTCTTTCGGTAAGGTGATATATGACAGCCTGGAAGAAAGTGTTGGCCGGTCGTTCCAGATGTCCCTTCAGCGACATAAAATGGATGAGGTAAGAAAACGGCTGATAATACTTGACCGCGAACCAATGGATCAGCTGGAGGAAAGGTTAAGTCGTAGAGGTAGCCCAAATGTGATTATTATTGACAGTTTCCAATATAGTGGTCTAAGTTATCCGGAGTATAAGGCCTTAAAAGAGCGTAATCCAAAAAAGCTGTTCATATTTATCAGTCACGCGGAAGGAATGCATCCAGCCGGTAGAACGGCCCGGAAGGTTGAGTATGATGCCGATGTGAAAATCATGGTAAGCTGCTTTAAGGCATGGTGTAAAAGCCGTTTTATGGAACGACCAGGAGTTCCATACGTCGTATGGGAGGAAGGAGCCGCAAAAGCATTAAAAGATAATATAGAAAACGATGGATTTAGAGAATAAATTATTCCAGATACTACTGAAAGGTAGTGAGGCATCAGCGATAGTTGATGACTGGGTTGAGCGCAATATTGAATGTGATTTGCGCTTTCGTAAGGCCAAAACAAAAGGCCATGTAGTGATTGAAACGAGGGACGTATTGTTCGCCAGGAATATACAAATTTGGCATCCGTCCTGTCAGATAAATATTAAGGATTTGAACAATGGGAACAGAAATTAAATGTAAGGAATGTGGAAAGGTATTGAACGGTGGATATTATAATACTCCCAAAGGACCGTATTGCGTCGAATGCTGGGAAAAGAAACCTATGCATATAAGAAAACAAGAGGAGAAAATTGCTTTATCCATTTACGCTTCAATAGCAAAAAGACTATTAAAATGACAGTTATGGCACAAAGCATCACAAATTATGCCCGGTTTTATGGATTGCTTAAGAAGTTATCCGGGGCAGATAAAGAAACACTCGTTTACCAGTTCACCAACGGACGCACAACCAGTCTGCATCTTATGACGGTAAAGGAATACACATCTATGTGTAACGAAATGGAACGGGTTGTCGGATATGACGAAAGACGGGAATTGTACCGGAAAGAACTGAAAAGAAAACGAAGTGCAGTATTACACCAGATGCAATTACTTGGGGTGGATACAGCTTCTTGGGATAGGGTAAATGCTTTCTGTATGGATAAGCGGGTGGCGGGAAAAGTATTTAGGGATCTGGATCCGGACGAACTGGACGCCCTATTAACCAAAATACGTGTGATAAGACGAAAAAAAGATAACCATAAAAATGATTGACTATGAACAAAAAAACAGAAACAGTTTTGAAAGATCTGGAAGGTCAAGCCAGAACTGCAAGCCTGGATATGGAACAGGAAGAAGCAGCCGAGTTTTTTGACCAGCTTGCAGATTGGGCATACGCACAAAGTGAAGCCTGTCTTATAGAGCCTGATATTGAGATGCAGGATTATGAGAAAGACGGAGATAATAACTAACTTAAAAAACAAAAAAATGGAAGAAGTAAAGAAACAAAATGTGGATGTAAAATCCATGAGTAAAGAGGAGCGAAACGCTTTATTAGCACAGTTGCAGCAAGAGGAAAAAAACGACCGCATTGCACGCCGTGAAACTTATGAGGCCTTGCGTGCGGAGTTCATGCACGACGTTAAAAACAAGGTTACCGAACTTGTGTCTGACGTAAAAGGGTTCCGCGATTGGCTGGAGACAGAAGCCGAAGCCTTCACTTCGGTTATGAGAGAATACGGTCAGGTTAAGAGTGATGACCAGCGTAGCTATACCATTACAGACGGTGACTTCCGCCTGGAGGTAAAGAGTAACAAGGTGAAAGGGTTTGATGAACGTGCGGATATGGCAGCGGACCGTCTGATAGACTATCTGAAACGCTATATGCAAAATAGCGAGAAAGGATCTGATGACCCGATGTATCAGATGGCAATGACGCTCCTGGAGCGTAACAAAATGGGTGATTTGGATTATAAGTCCATTTCCAAGCTATATGAGCTGGAAGATAAGTTCGATGAAGAGTACGCAGATATCATGCGCTTATTCAAAGAGGCCAACGTGGTACAGCGAAATGCAACCAACTATTATTTCTCAAGACGCAATCCGGACAACGGTGTTTGGACGCGAATTGAGCCGAGTTTTTGTCGTTTGTAAGATAAGCTGTTGACGTGTTAAACAGAAAGCACCGTAAAGTTCATATTTACGGTGCTTTTTGCTTGAAATAGATGTAAATCAATTATTTTTGCAATAGGAAATAGCTCATGGGTAAAGGACGAGATAAAGAACTGATACGGTTACGTGATGAAGCTTTGTGCAGACGTTATTATTATTGGACGGAAGTGCAAAGATTACGCTTCGATGACGCATTGCGCATTTTATCGGAGCGTGAATTCTTCATATCCGAAGAACGGATAATGACTATTATCCGTAAAAAGTCAAGAGAAGGGATAGATAAAAGCATCAAACCCCTTCCCAAGATTAAGGTTCCTAAATTGACCGCTGCACAACTTGAGTTATTTAAGGCCTTATAGTTCCATTGCTGATTCGTCATGCATTGTGAAAGAAAAAGTAAATTCAAATACTTTGATATAACCGGGTAATGAATAACTTCTACTCTTTTCTCTGATAAGTGGAGATGAATTATCCGAACATTCCAGACACTGTAATGCCTTGTATAATTTATTTGCCATCTTTTGTCGTTCGCGGACTTTATCGTAAGTTCCGGAGGCGAAACTTGTATCATCGTAACAATCAATGGCAAGGCGAACCGTTATTAAAGAATCACTATTTTGTACCCCTCCACCTAAATCGTGCCAATCTGAGCTCGTATCGCCTATTAACGCACAGGGAAACGTAACTGGGTAATGATCCTCTTCGGCTCCCATTTCCAACTGGCCGTAATCTTCGTCAATCAGAGAAAGTTCCGGCATTTCGCGAGCAATCTGCTCCATAATTTCAATAAAAATTTCTTCCATGATGTTATGAGTTTAATATGGTTCTTATTTCTTTCTCTATTCTTTCGTTTATTTTATCTGTTAACTCCTTACTTTCCCCCAAGAACTGCCTTTGAGGTATGTGAATATTGAGCTTCTTTTTTTTGGTAAGTGCAAGTCCTTTCCAAAATGACGCCTGCGGATTATCCTTTGTCTGTTTTCCATGCCGTTTTGTGCCCTTCTTTTGCCCTGTGTTCGCTTTTCTTTTGTGACCTGAAGCCTTAAGAACTTGGCCCACGCAAAGCGTCTCATACGGTCTGTGACGGTTACAGAAACAGTTCCGCCCCAGTTGTGTATAGGAGCATATACGAGTTCGTTGGATACTTTCACCCGATAATCAGAAGGAATGTACTTGATGGAGCTGAACAGGTGGTTACGACCGGACAGCAGCGTACCGTAATTGCTGGCGGCGTCTGTTCTTCCAGATGAAAGCCTTTTAGCTTGTGGCCACGGATGCAATCCGTCATTAACAAACCCGCCTTTCCGAAAATTATCCTGGAAATGATCCTTTGCCATACGCCCAGCGATGACCGGCATTTTTCGGCGCATCATTTTATCAAGCTCCTTACGTTTCTGTTCTATCAGTTTTGCGAAATCTTTTATATACATAATGCTCAGTAATTCAAAAATTATTTTGTAAATTTGCAACGTAGGCATCAAATTGCCTTTTATTAATCCATGAATATACCGGAACAAGTCAAAAATGAGGCTCGTTTGCTAATTGAGCAATACGGTGATTCCTTCGAGTACCTTGGTAAATTTGAAGGACAGGATGCCTATGTATTCAAGTTTCCGGAGGATTCAGATACCGGTTACCCATTTATTTACCTGTATGATGGTAAAAAAGCAGATGAAGTAACCGGACCCTTAGCTCTTGATATCATCGATTCACTTGTCGAAAATGTCGAGGAATGAAATATCGAATAACTTATTGTCTATTCGTAATACCCCTCTACAATTGTGTGAACTTGAGGCTCCTCGCTCGCATAAGTACTTGACATCTTGCCACTCCATTCCAGAGCCGACGGAATTATCACTTTGAGGTTCAATGTATCTTAATTCCCCGTTTTTGAAACGTTGCAAAATGGTTGCATGACCTCCTCCACTTTTCCATCCGATACTCAACTCGTACACTCCTTCCTCCTTGCATACCTCATTAAAATATTCCATATATCTTTTGGAAGTCATTTTAAGGTATCCTTTATCCGTAAGCCATTCGTTTATACTGACATGTTGTGCCGGTGTACCGTCCGGGTTTTTCCAGACCTCAAAGGCACGTCCTCGGCTTAGATATTCAAGTTTAGATCCAGGAGTGTTTCCTTTAGCCGTAATATTCCATCCCCTTAGTCTCAAAGCATAAGCCGGTGCACAGGTTTGGCAGTTGATGTCGTATGGAGCGTCTCTTTTCTTGTTGTAATCATTGTTCTTTCGGTATTTATGACCACTCTTATCACGATAGGGGCCATTCGGATCCAAAATAAACTCTTCTACATGGTTAGGATTTGCGTTCTGCTTGTCCGCTTTATCAACGTCCATTGGCTTCCCCTTTTCTATTTTAAGAGCCTTTTCTATTTCGAGATTGTTTCTGGCAATAGCCATCTTTTCCTCTCCGGTAAGGTTGTCGGGCATTTCTGCAATCATTTCATCAATACGCGATGTCAATTTATCCACAGCCTTCTTTGCCCCTTTATGAGCTTCCTTTTGATACGGATGATTGTCAGAAAATAACTTAGCATCTTTACCCGGATTGTTATCAAGTCCTTTCTGGGGCTTGTCTTGTGGCGTTGAATCTGGTATTGGTGTTACCGGGTCATCAGTAGATGATAATCCGCATTTACAGTTCCACCTGTCACCTGGGCGGTGTTCGCTCCAAAAGGCATCATCTATTGGGCGGACTGTTCCCCAGAACCTTTTATGATCTGTACCTGGTGTAATTGACGTTGAAGGCATCCAGCGTAAATTAGGAAGAACGTCCTTTTCCCGTTCAAACTGTTGCCAGTCTGCAGCCTGATGTGCGCGTATTACTGCAGTATCATATTCTGTCCTTAACCAGGCTCCTACCTGGTGTGAAGCAATAGGCATGACCTCATTTTTCCACTGTTCGAACGGCTTTAGATTGCCATCCGAATCCAATAATAATCTGGCCATATCATTTTGCATACGGTGGACCTTAAACGCAGAAAATACAGCATTGTTCCGCATAACAGCATCCCTAAAATCATCATCCGGATCTGTCACCTTAGACTTTTTGAACCCTTTTTTTGTGGCCTTATTCATTTGCGACCATATTTCATTAAAAAGGTTTATTTCGATATCAGTGACAGGATGGAAGTCTTTACTGTATATGTTCAATAAGGCACGACGTAATACATCTTCTGAGAATTCAAAATCACCGGTTACACTATCCCCCTTTACGCCATACAGTTCATCAACTACCAGTCTAAAGCTGCCCCGCCGTCTGACGGGGCTTTCCCGAAAAAACTTGCAATCCAATTACGGAAGGACTTTTTTTGCGCCGTTGTTGGCTCCGGATCTTTTTCTTCCTTGGTTTCTGGGGCCTGAACAGGAATATTATTATGAGGAGGCTGCTCCTCCCTCTCTTTTTTTATCTGTTCATAGTTATCCGGCTTTTCCACCCCGAACTCTTCATACAGATAATCATCAGAAACAGGTAGATTGAAGTTGCTTTTTAACGTTGTTATAATATTGAGTTTTGTGGTAGAGTCTATTTCCTTTTTTTCGGGGAAACAGAAAACCCCACCTGCTGTATTAATTCCCATACGTGCAAAAATATCGCTCATATCATAATTGAGGACATTAAGCACATAATTCTTATCAGCTTGAGCAACTTTATCTTCTACTTTTTTATGTACGGTACCAAGGGCCTGAGTGCCGTTTTCAGAAGATTCTGTTGTCAATGTATTACCGAGTACAAGTTTAGATATTTCGTTGTTGCATCGTTCGCAAAGGCGTTCGTACACATCTGCAGAACCTGTTTTGTTTCCGGCCTCAGTCAGCTTAAATTCGGTATCCTTAGCGTGGAAAAACTGTGCAAGACTTCCAGTGTTGGCCGCATCCTCCATTGCTCTTTGTCTGGATTCCTCGTCATCTGAATCATAGATATACTCCTGAATAGGCATTCCAAATATTTCCGAGAACTGTGACCAGTCACCTGTAGTGTTACGCTTGTATATGACCCAGGGAGCGGCTTTTGCAAGCAGCCCTAAATCGCTTGGACTTCCAATAAATAAGAGATCTGTATATTTGTCCCAAGGCAATCCCGTAACATCAGTCTGGTGACGCAAGATTAGTTTTTTGATGGGGTCTACATGTTTACGCGGCACAAGATCATAGTCCACCCATTCTCCTTCTTTATAGAATTGGCAAAGCGAAAATCCCCAGAACCTGGCGTCTATGATATCCCCAATAAGTTTATTGAACCAGGGCGAACGTATCTGTTCATTTACGGTCTCGTCCGGCTTCCCATTTACCTGAAACTCTATATCGGAGCATAATACCGCATTCTTACGTTTCTCTATCACACAGGTGAGATGCGTATCCATAAGTATGTCAGAATATAAGTCATATAACTTATACCTACGTGAGAAGTCCACATTCTCAGCTGCTCGTATGGCAGACATATAGTCCGCTATATCCAGCCCGAAACGTTTGGGTTGGGTTAGTACAATAACATTGGGCTTTTTCTGTCCAGGTGCCATAAAATTACCACCAACTGTGATAATCCCCGGCTTATTTTTATTCTTTTTTCTGCTCATATTGTTAATATTACCAATGGTTTACTCTTTTACGATTGCTTTTTATTCTGAATGATGAATTACTTGCACGTATGTCATCTGGGAGCAAGGGTGCTCCCTCAATAGAAATATCTTCAGCTGCAACAGCTTTCATCCATTCTACAGCACGTTCATACCTATCTTTGCGTACTTGGGACAATTTTTGTGGATTATGAATACAGAAAATATGATATACTGCTATATCAATTACCATCATAAGTACAAGTTCATTCCGGCCTGTTCCTGTTGCCGAAAAAATTTTGTCGCAGTCATATCGTTTTGACAGGTAACATCGCATTTCGGCAATGGCCCTGTCTTCACAGACCTCAACGAGTGTTTCGTCCTCTCGTACAAGTGCATCTAATATATCCCTATGGATACTTGCATCATAATCGGTCAGTTCTACAAATTGGCTCATATTGTTAGTGTTAAATATTACATTCTACGTTTGTTCCTATTCCTTAAATCCTTTCTGCTTCGAAATACAGGAGGCTCCGCTTTGCGTATTAATTCGTCAATTATTCGGTTTCCACCTTCAACGGCATCAGGCCCGTCAGCCGGATAACGAAGGGATAAGGTAAATAACTTGAATTGATCCTCCAGCTCCTTCATGTGCGGATTGTCTTTTTCAGCCTCATTCAGTATTAGGTTACCTTCCCGGTTTAATGGTTCAAGATTTGCCTCTATACGCGTGGCCTTATCGGTTTTTTTTGCTCATCACCTCGGATGTAAAGAGATATTTTATGCTCCTTTCTAACCTTGGCCACAAGTGGCTTGAAAACCTGTTGAAAGAATGGATCCTGAAGTTTATTGTTTTCCATATAGCAATATACTGTAGCCTTTCCGTTTACGAACTCCAGTAGCTTTACATACCATTCAATAAACTCGGCATTCAAAGCCTTAGCAAGAAAAGTTTTAATGACATAAAGCCTACTCCCAATCTTTCCAAGCAGCGAAACAGTCTTGAAAGACTTGCCCTTCTTTCCTTTGCTTTCTCCAGGTGCCGGGTCGCCATAAGCCACCAGGAACTTGAATTTGGATAATGGCGGAATCTTACCATAAGAAATAGTTTCAAATACCTCACCCGCAGAAATAGGGTTATTGAAATATTCTCCCTGGACAGCCTTGGTAGATATTTTTGAAATTGTGCGGTCAATATCCTCCTCAGAATTTTTCTCCGGCCATGAGGAACGTCCGTTTTTATCACGTATATTGACTATATCCCATGAATCGGCCATTTCCCCGGCACGTACCACACAGCAATCCTTAGCAATAATATTGCCGCAAAAAATAACAACTGTCGGCTCAGAAATTGAACGTGTGGGGTACAACGCATTTTCCCACCAGTCCCACCTTTTCTGAATGATATCCGGATTTTTTGTGTCCTCGTCAGTGTCGAAATCGTCCACGAGTAACAGGTCCGGACGGATTGCCTCATTTCGCGATCCACGGGGTGACTGTCCGGCACCGAGTGCCCTGAATGACACCTTTCCCTTAGTGACAAATTCATCTTCCGTCCATGAACCAGGCATTTCTTGCTTACCATAGTAGGCTATGATTCGTCCATTTGCCTCAAGGTTTGCCCGATACGGGGCAAGAAGTCGCATCGCGTTGTCTTTACTATTCGAGGTAAGAATGACATTTTTCTTACGCCCTGTAAGCGTGAGGAACATAACAATAAACATTGTAATGGTTGATTTAGCAAGCTCACGACTCCAGGAAAGTACCTCAAACCATTCGTCGTGTGAGATAATTCGACGTATGGCTTTTTTCTGAAAATCGGCAAATTCATACTTGGCATAATTTTGGAAAAAAAACTTAATCCACTCTATGGGATGTTTTTCAAGATATAAACGGTGCCTTTCACGTTCTGCCGTCGTCATGGACTTATCAACGGGGGTTGCCCTTGCAATCTCCTCTTTATATTTATCCCAATCGAGGAGCGCGAGTTTATCTACTTGTTTCATTTAATCTCCTCCTATAACTTATCCTTAATAAATGCATCCGCTAATTTTGTAAGTTCTTTAGCCTTTTCGAGGTCAACAGCACGAACATATTCAATAAAACCTGTAAGCACACTGATTGTATCAGCAATTCCGACCTCCTGCTCCATGTTTCGGATTGAGGCAGATAGCTTTCCAAGGATATCTGCCTCTTTAGATGAAGCAAATCGTTCCCCTTCGGGACGCTGAGAAATGGCACGGTTGATTTCTGCAACCTGACGGTACAGGTTAGCCACCTGCTCCTGGCGAGTAAGAGTTAATCCAACCTTTTGTTCTTCCCACTTCCCGGTGCGTACCCAGTTTGATGCAGTTACGCGAGAAACTCCAACACGCTCCGCAATTTCCTGTTGTGTAAGGTTCTCACGCAGGTATAATGTCTTGGCCCATTCTTTTTTCTGGGCATTTGTTAGTTCTGCCATAATACTTTATATTATTGAATTTCATGCTACAAAATTGCCACAAAAAGACCGCTTTACGAAAGTCATTACGCATGATAGGATGTTATGGCGTTATCATAACGTCATAACATTTTATGATAAAAATGCAGTTTCCACACCCCGTTGTTTTGTTGCATTTTTGCATCATAAACGCGATTGATAATGAGCAAGTTTTTTAATATACAAACAGATAGTAAAGGGATAAGTACCATTTTCCTTTACGGCGACATTGGCGATTATTATGGCGAGGTTCAGAGTGGACGTATTGCCAAGGAACTTCTGGAAGCTGAGAAGGTAAGCCGACGCGTCAATGTACGCATCAATAGTAACGGAGGAGAAGTGTATTGTGGCATTGCTATTTATAATGCCATAAAAAACAGTAAGGCTGATGTACATCTTTATGTAGATGGCATTGCCGCAAGTATGGCCAGTGTTATAGCCTTATGTGGTAAGCCCGTAGAGATGAGTAAATATGCAAGGCTAATGCTGCACAGTGTTAGTGGTGGGTGTTACGGCAACAAAAAAGAGATGCAAAAGTGCATAGAAGAAATAGAAAGCCTTGAGGATAGTCTTGGGGATATCTATGCTGCCCGTTTGGGAATGACAAAGGATGAGGTTAAAGCATCCTATTTTGACGGTGAGGATCACTGGCTAACTGCAAGTGAAGCCCTTGAACTCGGATTTATAGATGGCATTTATGACGCGGAACCTGTACCAGAGAATAGTACTCCGGAACAGATATATACTTTATTCAATAACCGGCTCATTGAGCCACAAAATCAGAAAACAATGAATCTTGATGAAATCAGAAAGCATCCCTCGTTTAAGGATTGCAAAAGCGAGGAAGAGGTAATTGCCAAAGCAAAAACCTATGCAAACGAGGCCGGACAGGTGGGAAGTCTGACCAAAGAAAATGCGACACTGAAGTCGCGTTTGAAGGAGTTTGAGGATAAGGCCGCTGCTGATGAAGAGGCCGCAAATAAGGATTTGCTTGACAAGGCCGAGAATGACGGCCGTATCAATGCAGAAACACGTCCTATGTATGAAAATATCCTTAAAACCAACCCGGAAGAAGGAAAGAAGCTCCTTGCCTCACTTACCCCAAAGCGTAAGGTTATGGAGGACCTTAAAGTTGATTTAGGCGGAGACAGCCCCTGGAGTAAGCGAATGAAGGAAATCAAAGACAAACTTAACAAATAAAAGATATGGCAATAGTAGTAAAAAACACCAATTACAATGGCGAGGTTCTTGAACAACTTCTGACACTCGCTGCCACCGGGAACGAGATTGTGGAGAAAGGACTTATCATGGTTATTCCCGGAGTGGAAAAGAAAATCAGTCTGCCGCGTCTGAAAAGCGGAAAGATGTTGCAGAAACGCAAAGAAAATCCAGGTGTAGAGGACTCTAAGGGAAATTTCAACTATGATGAAAAAAGCCTTGATCCACAGGACTTCATGGCCTTTACCGTGTTTAATCCACGTGCATTTGAAGACATCTGGAGAAAGTGGCAGCCCAAAGGTAACCTTGTATTTGCAGAGTTGCCACCTGAAGCCCAAAATGCTCTTTTGGCAGAATTAGCAAAACAAGTACAGTTTGAGTTGGGTGATCACTATGTCAATGGAGAATACGGTGATGACGACGACCACTTGTTCAACGGTATCCTTACTCAGATGGCCAAAGACAAGGAACTTATCATTGTTGACAGCGAAGAAGAGACTATGATCGGTAAGTTGAAAGCTATGCGAAAGGCCATCCCGAAGGCTATCCGAAATAACCCGAACCTTCGTATTATCATGAGCATCGATGATTTTGATAAATACGATGACGAATTGACTGAGCGAGAAGCTAAGAACTCAAGTGAAACAGATGTCAATGCGAAACGTTACAAAGGAATTGCTATTGAAACATTGGCCGCCTGGCCTGATGGTTTGATTGTGATTACATTGTGCTCTATGGGGGCAGATGGTAACCTGTTTGCCGCTGTCAATCTGCAGGATGATGAAAACGTTATCCAAATCGACAAGATTTCTAATGCAAGTGAATTGTACTTCTTCAAAATGTTGATGAAGGCAGATACAAACATCGCCTTCGGCGAGGAAATCGTTGTTCTGGATAGCCGTGAAGTCCCTGTATTTAAGCCTGCAGAAAAAACTATTTCCGCAGATCCTACTACGGTTACCATAGAACCTACTGGAGGTAGTAAGGATGTAGAAATTACAGCAAGCGGCGAATACACAGTTGGTGCAGCTCCATCCGGCTTTAGTATAGAAGAAACCGAAACCGGGATTACAATCTCAGCAGAGGCAAATAGCACGGGAAAGGCAAAAAGCGGTAAAGTTGTCGTTACCTTGAATTCTGCTCCTGAGAAAACTGTTGAGATAACAATCACGCAAAATCAGCAGGGGGCATAACGTATGCAGAAATTGAAATATCTTGTACTGCATTGTACCGCAACACCGGAAGGGCGTGAAGTTTCCTCATCTGATATCCGACATTGGCATACGGATCCAGTTAGTAAGGGAGGACGCGGATGGAAACAGGTGGGCTACACGGATATGATACATCTTGACGGCAAGGTAGAAAGACTTGTGAAAAACAATGAAGATGCAAATGTGGATCCGTGGGAAATAACCAACGGTGTTGCCGGGAAAAATTCAGTGTCACGTCATGTTGTATATGTGGGTGGTGTTGGAAAAGATGGTAAAACAGCCAAAGATACCAGAACGCCGCAGCAGCTTAAAGCACTTGAAGAATATGTAAAAGATTTCCACAAGCGTTTTCCCTCTGTTCGTATTGTCGGACATAATGAGCTGGCGGCAAAGGCCTGCCCCAGTTTTGATGTAAAACAATGGCTTAAACAAATAGGTATAAATCAATAAATTCAAAAACAAATGAAACGATTTCTTTTATTCTTTGTACTGATGCTTGGATTTGTATCAGTAACATTTGCCCAAACGGGTGAAACATCAGATGTGAATTATGACAACATGATTGCGACCTTTGCAGGTTTTACCGGTTGTGTCGTTTTGTTGACAGAAGGTATTAAGGCAATCTTTCCTAAAATGCAAGGACTGACGACACAAATTGTAAGTTGGCTTGTTGGTATTGTGGCGACTATGTTGTTATGGTGGCTTGACGCCGGATTTGTAGAAGGCGTTACCTGGTATATTGCTTTGTTGTATGGATTTGGGGCATCTCTTGTTTCAAATGGTATTGCAGATACAGGACTTGTTCAATGGATTATAGGCTTAATTTCCAAAAAGGCCGACAGTAAAGAATAGAAAAATAAATGTTTATGGAACTCAGTGAAATCCTAAATTTCGTACTGGGTGGCACTCTCTTGGCGACCGTGATTGGTATTGTGACACTGAAGGCAAAAGTAAAGCAAGCCAATGCGGAAGCTGAGAAGGCGCAGGCTGAAGCCGAAACAGTGCGTATAGACAACACTGAGCACGCTACCCGAATACTAATAGAAAACATAGTAGAACCACTAAAGGAAGAGCTAAATGGAACACGGAAAGATCTGCAAGCTACCAAGCGTGAAATGGCCCGTCTTCGCAAGGCTATCGATACTGCTAACAGTTGCAAGCATCATGATGATTGCCCTGTGCTGCGTGGGGTGCGCGAGCACCCGAAAGACAACGCAGAAGGAAACTCAGATGGAAGCAACACAGACGATGACGGACAGTCTGGACAGCGAAGTCCGCCTGATACGGACGGAAACGGTTCCGAAGTCGGAGGTGAAATTGGAGATACAGGCTGATAGTCTGATGAAGTTACCTCCGATGGCATCGTACAGCGGAAAGAGTGGCCAAGCCAACGTTTCAGTAAGCCGTAACAAAGACGTAATTACTGTATATGCCAGTTGTGACAGTCTGCAAATTCTGGTAGAGTACTATGAAAAGAAGTCTGCATCATATCAGAAGGCTTACGAGGAAATGGCCAGTTTGTACGAAACGGAAGTAAAACAGCGTTCGAATCCCGTTAAAACGTTCTTTTGTGGATTCGGGATAGGAATACTATTGAGCATTTTGACAGCAATAGCGATATATATCAATCTAAAACGGAATAAAGATGGCAAATAAGAAATTCATATACGGCATTGCCGTGGTAAAGTTCAACAGTAAGGAAATTGGCTATATAGAAAAAGGAAGCTGGGACTGGGGCGGTTCAAAAGCTGAGAGTACAGATGTAGAAGCCGAACAGGTGGTAGGTGCTCCTGTACTTACACTGGCCAATAAAAATGCCACCATTGCGCCAACATTCAATCTCATCCAGTTGGATTATGAGAATATTCAGGCTGTTCTGGGAGGTACGTTGGTCGGATCAACAGGTAGTTATACAGGTTGGAAAGCTCCGACAGAACTTGTTGAATTGCGAGGACCTTGGGAAATTCAGTTTGTAAGTGGTCAAACGATGACTATTCCAAACGGCACCATTCTGTCAAACCTTGGAGGTAAGCTGACTCTTACAGAAGTATCAAAGCTGGAATGCCAGCTCAAGGTGAATCAACCGGATGAACCGGATACGGCACCATACGAAATCAACGACACAGCAGAAGATTAACGTATGGACAAGGATACAGAGCGTATTATTCAGCATGAGGGGGCGGCCGCCTTGTTAGACAGGGGCGTGTCCGTCCCCTTAAAGGATATTCACGTTCCATTCATCAAAAGGCCGATTAAGCTCCGTGTTACTATGCGCCGACCACGTATGGGAGGGTTGATGCGTCTGGCACAGGTATATCTGTCTTTGGGAGTAACTGCAGCAGAAATAAAACAATTCACCAAAGAAGAAGAAATGGCTTTTATCGCCTTGCACGGTAAAAGGATAAGCCGGATGATAGCCTACACATTATGCAGAGGATGGTGGAGTCGTCATTTTCTCGTTGGTTTCACGGCATGGTGGGTCAGGAACTGGATGGAAAAGGAATACCTTGAGGCGGCGATGCACAATTTTATCATGCTATTAGGGACGGACCCTTTTACGAGTATTATCAGATCAGCCGAGAAGATGAATCCGATGAAACTGAGGCTGAAACTGAGCCAAAAGATAAAGGGGAGTTAAAGACGGTCTATGAGCCCTCCCATAGCCCCTTTGGGTTTGTCTGGCAGATAGCAAACGCCACCGGCTGGAGTGTAAAGTATATCCTGGAAGGAGTAAACTTCCAGACATTGATAATGATGCTGGCCGATGCCCCACGGTACATACGGAAGAAAAAAGAGGAGAAGAGTGCCGAGGATGAGGCTAATGAAATCGTAGGATTCTTTCAAAGCAACCTTAAGAAATGAGTGTAAAACCTGTAGAAATAGAAATATTGATGAAAGACCGGCTTACCAGTGGACTTGACAAAGCCGGTCGAAAAGTAGATGAGCTGAAAGTCAAGACAAGCAGTGCTACATCGGAAATGGAGCGGCTTGACAGACAAGCCCAATCGGTAAAAAATACTGCATCCAAGATTGCGGGTGCTTTTGCCGTGCAGCAGCTTGTTCAGAATATCATCAAGGTTCGCGGTGAGTTCCAGCAGCTGGAGGTGTCTTTCAATACAATGCTCGGAAGTGAGGAAAAAGCCTCCGAACTGATGGATCAGCTTATTCGTACAGCCGCGACAACTCCTTTTGACCTGCAGGGAATAGCCAACGGTGCCCGGCAGCTGCTCGCATACGGTGAGAACGTGGAAAATGTAAATGACGACCTCATTCGTCTGGGCAATATCGCAGCCGGACTGAACCAGCCCTTAAATGATTTGGTTTATCTGTACGGCACAACAATGACACAAGGCCGATTGTACACCCAGGACTACAACCAGTTTGTCGGCAGAGGTATTCCTTTGGGTCGTGAATTGGCCAATGTTTTAGGGGTAGCAGAAAGCAAGGTACGTGAAATGGTTGAAGCTGGAAAAGTCGGATTCCCGGAAGTCCAGAAAGCACTGCAGAACCTTACCAATGAGGGCGGCATGTTCTATAACCTCATGGAAGAACAGAGCAAGACCATTACCGGACAGATATCCAACATTGAAGACAGTATATCCACCATGTTCAATGAAATAGGGAACCGTTCTGAAGGCATTATAAACAGTTCGTTGAGTGGCGTTTCCTATCTGATTGAACATTATGAGCAGGTCGGACGTGTTCTGGTCGGACTTGTTGCAACTTACGGAGTATATAAAACTGCAGTCATGGCCGTCACCGCCATGCAAGCCCTGCAGACTGCCGGTGTTGGAGCATTGACAACTGCCGAGACAATACACTACGGATGGCTGGTGCTTGTGGAAAAGGCGCAAAAGATGCTTAACGCTACTATGCTTGCTAATCCTTATGTACTTGTGGCAACACTGATTGCCGGAGTCGTAGCGGCAACGATATCGATGAAGAACGAGGAAGAACGTTTGAGGGAAGCAGAGGAAGATTACCAAGCAGCAAAGCAGAAAACGATAGAGGCCGAGGAAGAGCACCGTCGTAAAATGGAAGAATTATGCAATGTTGCCGGTGATGAGAGCCTTGCCACAGATACAAGACGAGAGGCACTGAACAGGCTGGAACAGAAATACCCGGATATATTCGCCAAATACGACACCGAATATGAAAAGTTGAAAAACATCAAGCGTATCAAGGAAGAAATTGCTGCACTGGAGGCTGGTTCCTCAATTACAAAAACGGAAAACGAACTGCACCAGGTCAATGCACGAATTAAAGAGCTTGAGGCGAAAAAAGCTACCGAACGCTATCAGACTTATACAGCCAGTGGTGGTGTTGCCTATACAATGAAAATCGGGGGGCTATCTTCTTCTGAGGAATCAGAACTGAAAAACCTTCAGAATAAACGTAAGACACTATCAGCACAGGCACGAAAAGAAAGCGTGAATGCGTATTTCGAGAATTTGACGGGGGTAAGCAACGATACACTCGCACAGCAAATCAAACAGCGCGAGAACCTTCTTGCCCTGATGTCCGTACAGGAAAAGAAGTACGGAAAAATAACATACGGCGACGGACGTCTTACAGGAACTTACAGCCGCGACGAACTGCAATACCAGCTAAACAAACTGCGTTCGGAGCAGAACAAGCGTAACCTGAAAAAAGACTCCAGCGCGGATTGGGCTGAAACGGCCAGAAAAGAATATGAAGAGGCATTGAAAGCCTACAATGATTTCCTTTCGGACACATCCAATAGTCTGACACAGGAGGAATACGAAAAGAAGGCCAAGGAGCTTAAGGATGCGCTTGACCTTGCCAAAAAGGAATACGACCGGACAAAACCGGAAGACAACAAGGATGCCGAAAAGAAAAACAAGGCGAAAGAAAAGGCGGACAGAGAAGCTGAACGTGAAAAGAAGTCGGCGGAACAGCTCGGCCAGGAACTGGTGGAACTGCAACGGAAAAATGATGCGGCGGAGATTGAGGCGATGGAAGAAGGTCTGCAAAAAAAACTGCGTCAGCTGGATAATGAATACCAGGCCAAAAATGATGAGATAGCCAAACTTGAGGCTAAATGGAAACGCGAAAATCAGAAAGCCGGTCTTACCACCGGCACGGACGGTCTTACCGACGAACAGAGGCTTGCATTGGATGATGCCAGAAGCCAGAATCTATCCTCCCGTCAGAAAGCGGAGAAAGAGGCATATCAGGCCGAATTTGACGCCATGCAAAGTGATGTCCTCCGTATTGTGTCTTATGCCGGTAAAACGAAAGAATTGCGCGAACAGCAATGGAAGGATGAACAGACGGCCATTGATAAGATGAAGGAAGGAAACGATAAACGGATTCGCCAGATACGCCTAAATTATGAGAAGGAAATTGCCGAAATCAATGAACAGGAAGCCCGCCTTCGTGCGGCGCAGGGCGGCACACTGACAAAAGAACAAAGTCAGGGGTTTGTGCAGTCTTATGCCGAGGCACATGGCCGTATGGAAAACGGCGTGCGTGACGTTGAAGGAAGTGAAGTCGCCAAAGGAAAGAAAAAACTGGAAGCTCTTTTGCAGGAATATCAATCCTACGACCAGCGTCGCCGTGACATTGACAGTAAGTATAATGAGGATATGGCCGCTTATAACCTGGAACTCTCACGGCTTAAGGAGTCCGGGGCTGATACATCTGACGTGGAATCCTCCATTTCTGCCAGAACTGAGAAGTACAAAGAGGAAATAGCTTCATTGGAAGAAGACATACTGAGAGCGTCCGATTTTTACAGCAAACTATTCGGTGATGTTTCCGAAAAAGGGTATAAAGCATTGTCAGATTTCTATGCCCAGGCAAAGGATGTGCTATCCGGTGCAAAGGTCGGTTCCGGCGGTGTTTCACTTTCGGTACCGGCAAAGGATGAGAACGGAAATTTCGTCAAGAAACAGGTGACGGTTACCGTAGCAGAATTTGAGCGGATGCAGAAACGTGTGAAGGAAATACAGAAGGATCTGGAGAAAGGCAATCCGTTCAAGGCATTCAAAACCTCTTATGATGACCTGCTCAAAGCAATCAAAAAAGACGGTGACATATCCGGAGCTTTGAAAGACTTTAATGTCAAAGGAAAGGAACTCACGTCTACAATTCGTGGCTGGGGAGATTCCCTTGGTGCCGTATTCGGTGACCGTTTCGCACAGTCCATCAACGAGATGATGACCTTTGTCGATGGGGCTATGGATATGGGAACCGGTATAGGACAGATTTTTTCCGGAGACATTGTCGGTGGTATCACCAATACGTTAAGCGGACTTGGATCCATTATCTCCATGTTCACGAGCTGGAAGGAAAAGATGGAAGAGATGAAGCGCGAATGGTATATCGCTGAAATTGAAACAAACCGCGCCATCCGGGAACGTAACGAGGAATACGCAGCCAACCAAAGTCTGATAAGTGATATTATCAAGGACGTGGAACTGCTGAACTGGCTGGTGGAGAAAGGCTATGCCAAACCGTCCAGCATATCAGTCTGGGAGGCGCAGTCTGAGCAACTTTCACAATTACAACAGGACCTCAAGGCGGAACAGGCGGTTTATGATGACCTTTGGAATAAGCTCCAGGGAAGTGATGCACATTGGGAATGGGGTAACTCCTTAAATGGAGGTTCTGTTACTCATAGCCTCCGCGGTATGAGTGCGGAGCAGATAGAACTGTACTACAACCAAAACAAACTGAGCGATGCCGCCCGTGACTATTACGAGGCATGGGTGGATAGCGGAAAAACGGTTGAGGAACTGGTCCAGAACATTGAGGAATGTTACTCTACAATGCGGGAAATGGTTATGGGTGTTTCATTCGACAGCTTCCTTTCCAATGCAAAAGATGCACTTAAGGAAATGAGAAGTGACATCGGTAAGTTGGGAGAATTTACAGAGGATACATTGGCAGAAGCTGTATTAAATGCCTTCATGTATCAGGACCTTTCCAAGGTGCTTCAGCCTTTGTATAACGAACTGTCAGAAGCATTTATCAACGGCACCGCAGATAAGGACTACCTGTCAGACTGGCGTGAACGTTTCGAAGAAGCCATGCAGGAGGCCGGTGAGCGTCTGGACGCAATGGCTGATGCCGCCGGTGTTGATTTGGATTCCGGAGGCACATCACAAAGCGGTAAGTCCGGCAGTTTTGATGCAATGAGTCAGGATCAAGGGAGCAAACTGGAAGGACTTTTTGTTTCCGGACAGATGCACTGGGCAAGTATTGATGAGAGGATGGAAGATGTAAGCGAACAGATGGGTGTTGCCATCGATCACCTTCAGAAGATTGAGGAGAACACCGGTACCAGTGCAAAGCACCTTGCAGAGATCAATAACTATATAAAGAAAATGGAACGTGACGGAATAAAAGTAAAATGATATGGATGCGGTATTAGGAGGTAAAATGTTTATCAACGGGGTGGACGTCTGGAAGGAATATGGCGTTTTTCTCGTTGAAAAGAAACGGGGCGATAGGAATAACCTGAAGGCAATCATGGCCCCTTCAAAAACAAAAACCCATGTGGCGGTAGATATTCGCGAAGAGAATGGGGAAAAATACTCATCCGTTCTGGACGTGAAAAACCAGGCTCGTGACGTGAAACTTTACTTCGCCCTTTACGCCGATACTCGTAACAAATGGCTCGAACTGTACAGAGGCTTTGTTGCTTTTCTGAAACAAGGGGATGACGGATGGCTGGATATTTTTTTACCAGACCTTGATATGACATTGCATGTATTCTACAAAGAATCGAGCGACTACGAACCCCTGACATACCTTTGGAAGGAAGGGAAGCAGGCCAGCAGGTTTTACGTGACTTTCCGTGAACCGCAGCCACAATTATAACGACATTAAAACGGCATTAGAATATGATAACAATATACGGAAGTGACGGAATTGCAAAGGCACAGATAGCAACAGATGACAACAGTACACAGGTCAAGGAGATACAGGGCGACAATATTCTCACCCTGTCCTTTACCTTGTACGAGCATATTGCGCTTGAGGTGAATGACTACACAGAATTCCAGGGCGAACGTTACTGGCTCATGGAGCAATACAAGCCGGAGCAACTGTCCACCGTTGAGTGGAAGTATGATGTAAAGCTGTACGGAATCGAAAGCCTTCTGAAACGTTTTCTCGTATTGAATGATACTGACGGGGACGATGAGCCGGTTTTTACTTTGACCGCCCCACCAAGAGAACATGTCGCCCTGATTGTGAAGAGCATCAACAACGGGATGAACAATACCACCGACTGGAAAGTCGGAACGGTGGAAGGCACGGAAAACATCGTTATCGACTATGAAGGTAAATACTGTGACGAGGCACTGAAAGAGGTGGCAGAGAAAGCCGGAAACCGTGCTGAATGGTGGTGTGAGGGTCAGACTGTCAATGTGTGTCGGTGTGAGCATGGGGAGGAAGTGACGCTGGCTTACGGCAAGGGGCTGACTTCCCTGGAATGTGACATGGCGGACAATGTAAAGTTTTACACCCGTTTATATCCGATAGGAAGCAGCCGGAATATAGATCCGGAGCGATACGGACATTCACGCCTCCAGCTTCCGAACGGTGAAAAGCATATTGATGTCAATGTTGAAAAATATGGTATATGGCACCATTATGAGGCTGATGCTTTCGCAGATATTTATCCGAAGCGCATTGGTACCGTAACTGGTGTGAGAAGCGAACAGGTTACAGGCGAGGACGGTAATCCCTACAAAATATATTATTTCCGTGATGACAGCATGGGGTTCGATCCGAACGATTATGAAATCGGAGAAAAAGTAAAACGTGTGTCATTCCAGGAAGGCAGTGAATTGGCCGGTCTTGGTGATGAAGAAAACGGCACATATTATTTTGAGGTTAACTTCAATAGTGATACGCGCGAATTTGAAATCATAACCATCTGGCCGTATGATGATGACACCCAGCTTCCGAATGACATTTTGATACCTAAAGTCGGAGACAAATATATCCTTTGGAATATACGCATGCCGGATGAGTATTATCCACTGGCGGAGCAGGAGTTCAAGCAGGCAGTTGACAAATATAATGAGGAACACGCCATTGATGTAAGCTGTTACAAATCACCCACGGACCATGTCTATATCGAGGAACACGGAATAGACCTGTACATCGGTCGTCGTGTCCGTCTGGAAAGTACCAAATACTTTCCGGAAACGGGTTTCCGAAACAGCCGCATTACAAAGGTCACACGAAAAGTGAACCTGCCTTCGCAGATGGATATCGAGATAAGTGATGCGACAAGCACCGGAACAATGGAAGCCATAAGTGACAGCATCACCGATGCGAAGAACTATGTCAAGACTGCCACGTCCGGGAGCTTCCCAGACCTGATACGCAGCTGGGATAACACTTACCCGACTGACAACAATGTGTTCTCGGCACGCAGGACATTGAAGGAAGCACTGAGCAGGCTACGCGAGGATACCGCACAAGAAAAGATACGTTTCCTGAAGGGAGCCGACTTCGGCAAGTATGAAGCCGGAGGAAGCGGTGCAACGGTGGACGGTGACGGTAATGCCGAATGGCTGACCGCAGTCATCCGTGAATTACTGCGCTCATTGAAATTCGTGGACGGTATGACCGGAGAGGGTTGGCAGTTATGGATGGACGCACTGACGGGGCTAAGCAACCTGACCATCGACAAAGTGACCATCAGACAGACGCTGGTAGCCCTGGAACTGCTCATCCAGAAGGTGCGCAGCATTGGCGGCCAATTTGTCGTCAGTGCGGCCAGCGGTAAAATAAAGACTGTAGCGAAGGATGGAGACAACTATAAAATCACATTCGAGCAGGACAATGAATTCGTAGCGCACGACCTGATGCGCTGCGCGGAGTTCACCGGCGCATCCTTACGCGGTTACTGGGTCGAAGTGTCCGCCTCGGACGGGAATGGTATCACTGTACCCGTGAGCGAGTTCGGCGGTGTGGAGCCGAAAGAAGGCGACGAATGTGTATTGATGGGTAACACGCAGAACCGGCTTCGTCAGAACCTCATCTCCATTGCGGCCACCGAGGACGGACAGCCGCGTGTGGACGTACTGGACGGTGTGTGTGCCAAGAACTTCAACGACTGTCTGCGCGTTCGCCTTGGTAATCTGGACGGAATCAGCGACAGCCGGTTCCCTGCAGATAATCAGCCGCACGGTAACGGGTTGTATGGTGATAATGTGTACCTGATGGGGACGTTCGTTCTGACTACCGGCGAGGACATCCTGACTCGTTTTGAAATAACTGAAGGAAAAATAGAAGCTGCCGTAGAAGGTTTGCGAAAAGACTTCACGGAAGATAAGAGTTACCTGGACAACGCGTCATTCGGAAATGGAATGAACAAATGGGATACCGAGAACGAGGCAACCTTCTTCCTGCTGGGCAGCAAGTGGATCTGGGCGAACGGAGCACCTTTGTCCGATAAGACCAATTACGCCACCGTCAAGACCGATGACGGACGTACTACTGTATTTATCCGGAACAAATATATCCTCCAGAAGCATGAGAACTTCCGCTTTATTCCCGACTACAACGATATAAATGATGAGGGACAGAAAAAACCGGAAGCCGTATATTTGAGTTTCTTCTATCGCGTAGCAAAAGCCGGACGGATGATCATCAAGTTCGAAGGACTGGATAAATCTGGTTTCGAGAATTTCAACGAGTTTTCCTACGATGGCGAACTTGACGTTACGGACGGATACCAGATATTCAATCACTCCGGATTATGGAATGGAACAGGCGACTTCAAATTGTCCTTCACGGGTGAAATATACCTGTACATGCTGGTGTTGAGTACCGACCGCGCAGAAGCCTTGGCATACAAATACAAAACGCTGTTCGAACAGTCTGAGAAGCTGGTAAAAATAGCAGCTGCCAACTTTGACAAGGACGGCAATGTCATAGAAACATCAAGCATCGTCACAACGGCAAAGTATAACGAATTGATGTCGCAATATTTTGACGAAAACGGAGTATTGAAGAATCAGGCTGGACTTGTAACAACCGCAATGGCAAACAAGTTATATGCTTTTGATGCTGATGGAAACATTGTGTCAATGATAAATCAGACAGCTTCGGACATTAAAATATCAGCAAAAAATATATCGTTGGAAGGACTTGTGACGGCAAACAGTAATTTCAAGATTTTAGAGAATGGAAGTATTGAAACTATTAAGGCTACAATAAAAAATTCAGAATTGACAGATGTTATCATTAATGGTACACTGCGGACACCATTCCGTGACGGCTATTATGTCCTATCCGCTGACGGTCCTTTAACTGTTTCAACACTTGGACTTCAGAATAACAATAATGTAGTTATACCTATACCCGGTGGAGGTTGGCAAACAGCTGTGGTGATTCCTTTTTCGTCAGAATATAACGGTTTTAGAGCTATAATCATGAACGACAACTGGGGGGCAGATACTTCAGGAGGAACATTGACACACACAGCCCCATCCGGGAAATACTATTTCGAGAACGGAGTAAAAAAGAACACATTGGAAATACCTCGAAATAGTGGTGTGGAGATAATAGGATACGGTGAGGGTGATAATTTCAAAGGTTGGATTGTATTAAACCGAATATACAAGTCAGATCATGACAACGGATTTCCATTACATGTAATGTTTTATGGTATGGTTAGGAATGACAGTCTTGTAAAGATTAAAAAGTATCATGATGAAAATATTACTTTTTCAAAAATAGGCACGGGAAAATACAGGATAACTTTTGGTCAGGCATTCAGCGACAAAAATAACTATACCGTACTCCTAACTGGGTTTGCTGAGGGAACTGGAAGGTATGCATCTGTATCGGCTCAGGAAACAACATATTTTGATGTCTATACAGGTGATGATGATAGCCCCAATGACGGTGGTTTTCAATTTTTAGTGATAAATACAGCAGCAATCTATGTTTAATTATAATAATTATGGCAAAATTAAACTTTGAGAATTTTACTGTACCAATAGGTATAAGTGGAAAAAACAAACGGACAGGCGATGCGCGTGAAAGTTTTGCAGACATGATATATATGAACATCAATGGAATTCGCGCCCATGCACTTGCTATGAAAATCTATCGGAGCGAGGGTGAAACGGAATATTCCGATGATGAAGTTAGACTGATAAAAGATGTGGCATATAAACTATGCGCACCTAATTTCATTGACGGGTTAAGAGCACAGCTTGAGGAAGGAGGTATCAATGAAAATAGTTTATAATGAATTGATTCCTTTCAAAGGATTCAAGTGTATAAATCTTTTAGGGCTACTTTTTGTACGTAAGGGTTGCATCATGTCAGAAACAGACTTCAACCATGAGGCAATCCACACGGAACAGATGAAAGAGCTTCTTTATATCGGTTTCTATATTTTGTACCTGACTGAATGGGTGTGGCATCTTGTACGACTGAGAAATGCAAATGCCGCATACCACGCCATCAGCTTTGAACGTGAGGCTTACAAACATGAGAATGATATGGAATACCTGGAGACAAGAAAAATGTTCAACCAATATAAAACTGCATAATTATGGCAATATCACAAGAAGACATACAGCAGGTTCTCAACGCAATCAAGGCAGAGAGCCAGGGCGTGCAGGAACTGGAAGAGGTAACATCGCTAAACGGTGTCAACTCACTTCCTGCCGTTAAGGGAAATGAACTTGTATCAGTACCTGTTTCATTATTACAGAAGCCCGCAACCGATGCGGCCGCAAAAGCCGAGACAGCGGCACAAAAGGCTGAAACAGCCGCTGGGAATGCTGAGGCTGCAAAAGAAGGTGCAAACTCTGCAGCAGAAACAGCAAATGCATCAGCACAAAAAGCTGAAACAGCCGCTATTCAGGCTCAACAAGTAATTGAGCAATACGAATCCACCGCATTGGCTGCTATGAAGGGAGCAACAGCCAGATTTGACATGGCTGTGGAAGACGCAAAAATAGAATCCATGTCATACGGAGGTAATGACGGAAGAGTTGCCTTTGTTAAGAGTAAAGGCATATTTGCATACTTAGCTGGTAGTATGACATCAGCAAAATTTTATAATAACTGGTTGACTGCAGACATGTATCTTGATGCTACAAGAAGTAGTATATTAAAGGACAAACTATATTTGTTTGGTGAAACTGTATATGTTTGGAGTGACGAGGAAAATACACTTGTCAAAGCCAGTGGTGGCGGTTCCGGAAGTGGATTTTATAACGTAACTCAAATGCATCCTCTCGGATCCGGATATTACACCAAGGATACTGCGGTAGCCGCTCTTGCCGATGCCGATATCGATGATGACAGCAAGCTCGGTATGGTGATAACCTTTGAAGCATCAGCCGGGAAGTGGCTCGACTACCGTTTTGAAGGAACGGACATTTCGTCTTTCCTGACCCCGTCTGCTTGGAACCGTTACGGTGGTGGCGATGCGATCAAGAAAATACGTGTGACGAAAGGAACCACAAGTTCAGATCTTACACCCAATGAACAGGGCGAGGTAAACCTTGATATACCTGTGGTTGAAGTTGACCAGGCTGTAAACGAGAACTCCACCAATCCGGTGAGCGGTAAAGCGGTGGCTTCAAAAATAAACGAGAAGGCTTCTACCTACGGAACCGCCCTCCAGTTGAATGAAATCGGCGAAGGTGCGGACAAAGCCTATTCCCTGAGCCTCCTTAATGAAGCTGGGGAGGTTATCAGTACCAGTGACATGTTCACCGGTGGTGGCGGCGGAACCGTTGCCACGACAAAGGTCGTGCTGACACGTGTCACCCCGAACAAGACAGTAAAGTCCGGCGATGAAGTGAAACTGACTTACACATACGACCAGACAGACACAACTACCGGAGAAAGTACGGGAAACCCAGCACGTGTGACAGTTACCGTTACACAGGGAGCGAACTCCAATACTTTAACCGGAAACATATCTGCAGGAAGTACAAATACGGTAGATGTCACGAAATATATGGGTGTCGGTACCAACACGGTACGTGTACGTGTGGAAGTCGGTGAAGGCGCGGAGATGCAAGTCGCCCAGGTGACCTGGAGCATCAATGTGGTGCAGCTCACTCTTAGCAGCTCCTTCAGCATTTCCACTGCCGTTACACGCGGGCAGACACTGTCTATCCCATACGCCTTGAGCGGTGCCGGAACGAAGACCCTGCGCTGTTACGTTGACGGTACCGACACAGAGGACCGGAGCATCACCAGTTCCACGGCCAACGGCAGTTTCAGTATTGCGACAACCAACCTGACACATGGAACCCACACCGTACAGCTTGTGGTGGAACTGGAGCTGACGGACGGCAGCATCATCAAGTCAAACAGTATCCTTTTTGCCGTAGGCATCCGTGAAGCCGGGAACAATACCCCTGTAGTATCTGCAAGGTTCGATTATGCAGACGGTACGGTCATAGAAAAAGGGACAACCCCTTATATCCAGGCTAAACAGTACGATAGTTATACGCTCCAGTATGCAGCCTACAACCCGCGAGAGACCCCGACAAGGGCGGATGTCTATGTCGGTGACACACTGGCATCATCCGCTTCTGTTCCTTTCACGGTACAGAACCTGACGCTGCGGGCATCGGAATACGGCGAACAGCAATGCCGTATAGTGGTCGGCGTGACAACCTATAATTTCCGCCTCATTGCGTCCAAAAGCGACCTGAACATCAGCGAGCCGACAGACGGCATGACACTCAAGCTGACAGCACAGGGAAGAAGCAACAGCGACGTCAACCGTGAAGAATGGAGTTATAACGGCATTCAAACTGTGTTCGAAGGATTCAAATGGGGCGGTGATGGATGGACTGGCGAGGCCCTGCGTCTGACAGACACGGCGAGGGCCACCATCCGGCACAGGCCGCTGGAACAGCCGGAACAGAATGTCACCAACGCCGTCGCCTTCATCGTGAAATACAAGGTCAGTGAGGTCGTCGATGAGGACGCGGAAGTCATCAAGTGCCTGGATGCGTCCGGTACCGGTTTTGTAATCACCGCACAGGAAGCAAGGATGACCACAAAGGGAAACAGTACGCTTTCGATGAAAATGGCTTCTGGAGAGGTTTATGAGGTGGCATTTGTGAGTTTCCCGAAAAGTACAGATGGTTCATCTGAATATGAAAAACAGAATACGGAGATGGTGTACCTGTACATCAACGGCATCATGTCCGGCTCCGTTCAGAGAGCCACATCCGACAGCATATACCAGGCGAGCCCGGCATACATAGAACTGGGGTCAGACGGTGCGACAACAGATGTTTACCTCATCCGTGCATACGATACCTACCTGAGCGATTCGCAAGTCCTGGAAACCTATATGATTGACCAGGACAGCTCCGACATGATGATGTCCATGTACGAGAGCAACAATGTCATCGACGAGAATGGAAATGTGACTGTGGACAGTGTTCCGGACGGAATGAGATATATCATCGTTACCGGGCGTGAGGACAACGGTGTGCCAACAGTACTCCAGGCGGCGGTCAACAATGACAAGGATCCGAAATATGACGTTACCGAAATGCTTTGCGTTGTGAAGGGGAACCAGGCATTGAACTTCCGTTGTGTCGGAGGCTGTATCCGTTTGCAGGGAACCTCATCGCTTGCCTATCCGATAAAGAACTACCGCATTTATTTCAAGAATGCTTCCAAGGTGGCCGGTGACCTGTACCTGGGCTGTGACGAGCAAGGAGTTGGAGGAACATTACAGGAAACGGCCAAATACTCCTTCCGTCCTGCAGGTACGTCCAACAAGGCGGCAGCCCCGGTTGACTGCTTCTGCCTGAAGGCCGATTTTGCCGAATCCTCGTCCTCGCATAATACCGGTATGGCCAAGCTGGTTCAGAACATCCTGACGGCCGCCGGAGAGCTTACCCCAGCACAGGCACATTGTTCAGGGGAGTATGGATATGATGTCCGAACAACCATCGACGGCGAGCCCTGTTATCTGTTCTACCGCGGTACCCTGGACGAAACTCCACAGTTCCTTGGCAAGTTCAATTTCAACAACGACAAGTCAACAGAGGCTGTGTTCGGCTTTTGCGACATACCCGGATATCATGACCAGGCATGGGTGAATGATAAATTCGGCGGTGTCAATCCGACCGAGTGCTGGGAGTTCCTGAACAACGACTATCCGATGGGCATGTTCCTGGATGATGATTTTGACACAAAGGGTGACGACGGTACCCCGAACTGGCTGAAGGTATTTGAGGCGAGATTCCCAGACGATGACGATATCAACGCCGAATATGAGGCGGGAACCCGGAAACCAAAATATCTTGAGCCACTTGTAAAATGGGTTAAGAGCACACAGAACAACGGTGCAAAGTTCAAGGCGGAGCTCGCTGATTGGTTCGATGTGGACTATCTGTGCGACTATTACATGTTCACGGATATCATGGGATGTGTCGACCAGCGCGTAAAAAATATGATGATGGGATTCTGGTATGATCCGGACAAGGATAAGGTTCTTGCCTATATGATATTCTATGACTGTGATACCATTCTCGGTGTGCGTAACGACGGCCGTCTGAAGTATTCCTGGGATGTGGACGAAAACACGACCGACCCGGAACTTTCAACGGAAGACAAGACCGTGTATGCCTATGCCGGACATGACAGCGTTCTTTGGAAGAACCTGCGCGAACAGTTCCCGGACGAACTCGCGGCCGCCTATAAACGAATCAGGGAGCGCATGAGCAACAGTACCATTTTCGCCATGTTCGATGACGAACAGAGCGCAAAATTCTGTGAACGTATATACAACCTTGATGCGCTGAATAAATACGTGGAGCCCAAGACCATCGGTGTTGAGGTCAATCAGGACGGCACGGTGACCAACGTGAAATATTCATATTTGGAAGCCATGCAGGGAAGCCGACAGTCACACCGCCATTGGTGGGTTAGCAACCGAATGGGGCTTTTTGACGCGAGATATAGTGCCGGACAATATACGGCCACAGATATTTCTTTCAAGGGCAACAGCGCGGCCGGTGCGACCGTCAAGGCCACTCCAGCACGTGACTTCTATTTTGAGTTCCGGCGTGAAAGCGACACCATGACACATGACGCCGTTAAGAAGGACCAGCAATGGAGTTTTACTTATGGGCAGACGGCCAACATCGGAACCATCTTCCATTTATACGGAGGTGAATGGATGAAGAAACTGGACCTGTCCGCATGGGGTGGCTTTACCGACATGAGCCTTCCGACACTTCCGGTTCTTGAGGAGCTTATCCTTGGCAGCAGCGCAAAGACATACGCTCTGACAGAGCTGGTTCTTGGTACGAAGATACCGATGCTGCGCAAGCTGGAGGTGGTCAACTACACCAACCTTCCGAGCCTTGACCTGTCTGGATGCAACCGTCTGGAAGAAGTGAACGCGTCCGGATGCACAAAACTGGCGACAATCACCTTTGCTGAAGGTGCCGTTCTTAACAAGCTGCGTATCCCGGCCAATTTCCAGACACTGATCCTGCGCTCTATGCAGTATCTGAAATGGAATTCCATCACCTTTGAGGGCAAGGCCAACCTTACCGGATTGTGGATTGAGAACTGTGCTCTTATAAATGGTTTGTCCGCGTTCAAGGAACTTTTTGCTTTACGAGGAGCATTGAAATATATCCGTATTACGGGCATAGAACTTGAAGGTGACGGCAGCGACCTCAAGCAGTGGTATGATGCTGGTCTCGGCGGTATCGATGCAAGCGGAAATACCACGAACTCACGCTGCAAGCTCGTTGGAACATACCGCCTGACAAAGTACCTGGACGACGATACATTCAACAAGTACACAGAACGTTTTGATGAACTGAACATAAGACAGCCGGAATATACGATGATAGAGTTCGATGACGACGTGGCCGACGATGCTAATATCAGCAACCTCGACAACGAAACCGGATATAAATACGGAAACTCTTATGTTCCGAGCGGTCACATCACGGCCATATTGGGCCAGCGTCACCGTGTTCTGGCCAAGGTTACAAAGATGCCGACCTCCCGTCAGGTAAACATCGCAAACACAGATACCAACGTGAATAATACGGATGGCGAAATGACCTATTATCCCCTGGATGACGCGGACAGCAACAAGTATGCGGACGGAACTCCGGCAAAGCTGGACGGAACCGAAGGCGACTGGATGATGTACGAACCGTTCTTCTGGAGCAAGGGCATCAATGACTATCTCGGCGGCAAACATTACAGCTGCTACAGTTCCAACGGCCCCGAAGATATGCCGGAATGTCCGGACGTGGACGTGTTGACCCTTGAGGACATCAAAGGCAGTGGAGGGTGGCAGTCAGGCCGTAAGATTATGACAGGCAAGGATACGCTGGAGAACTCCTACAGCACCGACAACACCTATTCCGTATGCAAGGTTGACGTTTCCGGGCATAAGCGTGTCCGTTTTCCAAGTGTGCCAGGCACCAATCTTGTCGGCTCACTGTTCGTCCGTTCTGACGGAACCATTATCAGTTCCATTATCGTTCCAACCTTGAGCAGTAAGTTTGAGGCGGGCATGTATCTTGTTTGCGATGTACCGGAAGGGGCATCCTTCCTGTATTTCTCAATTCTGAATACGGCAGAATTTGACTGTGTGGTTTTAAGTAACAGTGATAAGATAGAGGACATGGAACCTGAATGGGTTGCCAACGATGAACACCTATGTGCTGTCGTCGGCAGCAGTATTGTCGGCACGAAGCTCCGTGCTTGTATCACGGGTAGCAGTACCGCCGCAAGTCTTGGATGGTCAGATTTCCATTACTACAGCCAGCAAAGAGGTATGCAGCAGATTGACGCGCTGATGCATTCACGCATCGCCAACCTGTTCTATGCGAAATACGGCCGACGTGACAGCCAGGAGCAGTGCGGTGCCGGACAGCACACAAATATGCGTACTACTGGAGGAACGGCCCCTTATGGCATGACCGATACCATCGGTTACGAGGAAGCCAGTGGAATTAATCCTGGAGTGACGAATTCGCTTATCGACGGGCTTGTCCACCAATACGCCTGGTACAAGACAAATGATGAATACGGTGAACCGTCCGTGATACAGGTAAACAATATATGTTGCCTTGGATATGAGGACATTTTCGGCCACAAGTATGATATGATGGATGGGGTGGATTTGCCGAACGACAGCGGTAACAGCGGGAAATGGCGCATCTGGATGCCGGACGGAACAACACGTTTCGTGAAAGGCCGAACCAGCAGTGACCAGTGGACTGCAGCCGTGGCACACGGCAAATTCATGGATGTTGTTCCAGTCGGAAGTGTGAACGGATCTTCGTCAACATACTATTGCGACAAGTATTACATTTCAACATCATCCGGCCGTGTGGTCTATCGCGGGTACTACCATGCGAACGCGTTTGGCGGTGTGTCGTATGCGAATGCGATTAACGATGCTACGAGCACGAACACGAGTGTCGGCTCGCGTCTGGCCTTCCGCGGAAAACTCGTCAAAGCGTCGAGCGTCGTCGCGTACAAATCGTTAAGTGAAAAGGCGTAAGCCAAAGCGTCAAAGCGTGAGCGTAGCGAAAGAACTCTTCCGGCGAAGCCGGTCGATTTTTTTGAAAAAACGGCCGACTTGCGCCATATTGGGCTGATACCGTAGCATTTTTGCATGATTTGGCCAGATATTGCTTACCTTTGTAACAGGAAGGCGGCATCTCCCAATAGGCCGTGTGGTCTATCGCGGGTACAACAATGCGAACGCGAATGGCGGTGTGTCGAATGCGAATGCGAATAACGATGCTACGAACACGAACACGAATGTCGGCTCGCGTCTGGAAATCAAATAATCGGCGTACAGCACCGGGGACGTGTCCCCAAAGCGGTGCCGAGGGAGATAAGCCCCAGCAACAGCGCATGACCTTATCAGTCAGTAAGGCGGAAAGCTGAAAAATCACGTGTCGGGTGGAGTTTGGTAGGCCCTAAATGGGTTCGAAGAAGTCAGGCCCGGAGGAAGGAAGGCCTATACCTTCCATAAAAACAAGAAATATGCGCAGAGAAGGTTATATTGTAGAAGAGGTTGCAGATTATTCCAATATGTCATCCTCGTTTGACCAGGTCCTACGTGGCTCCAAACGTAAAAAGAGCCGCCAGGGACGTTATCTGCTTGCGCATAGGGAGGAAGTCATTAAGGAACTGTCCGGTCGGATAGCATCCGGAACCTACACCGTTAAGGATTACCGTGAGCGCACTATATGTGAAGGCGGAAAAATCCGGCGGATACAGGTTCTGACGATGAAAGACCGTATTGCCGTTCATGCAGTCATGTCTGTTGTTGACCGACATCTAAAGAAACGGTTTATAAGGACAACCTCAGCCAGTATCAAGAATCGCGGTATGCACGACCTGATGACGTATATCCGCCGCGATATGTGTGAAGACCCGGAAGGTACACAGTATTGTTATAAATTCGATATATCCAAGTTCTATGAGAGCGTTGGGCAGGATTTTGTGATATATTGTGTCCGCCGCGTATTTAAGGACCAGAAGCTCATTGCCATGCTTGAGAACTTCACCCGACTTATGCCGGAAGGCATCAGCATCGGGCTGCGTTCCTCGCAGGGGCTGGGCAATCTGCTTTTGTCTGTATTTTTAGACCATTATTTGAAGGATAAGTACGGTGTCCGTCATTTCTACCGATATTGCGATGACGGTGTCGTGCTTGGTGAAACGAAAGCGGAATTATGGAAGATTCGTGATGCCGTTCATGGGCAGATGAACTCTATCGGGCTTTCCATCAAGCCCAACGAGAGGGTGCTCCCCGTGGACGAGGGCATAGACTTTCTTGGTTATGTGATCCGTCCGGACTATGTCCGGCTGCGTAAACGTATCAAGCAGAAGTTCGCCCGAAAAATGCACGAGGTTAAGTCGAGAAGAAGGCGTCGTGAACTGGTAGCATCCTTTTATGGGATGGCAAAGCACGCCGATTGTAATAAGTTGTTTTATAAATTAACAGGCAAAAAAATGAAATCATTTAAGGATTTGAATGTTGCGTACAAACCGGATGACGGAAAGAAACGGTTCCCCGGATCAGTCGTCAGTATCCGAGAGTTGGTAAACCTGCCTATCATAGTCAAAGACTTTGAAACGGGCATTAAAACAGAACAGGGTGAAGACAGGTGTATTGTTGCCATCGAAAAAAACGGGGAGGCATGTAAATTCTTCACCAACAGTGAGGAGATGAAAAACATTCTCGCACAAGTTAGAGAAATGCCGGACGGCTTTCCTTTTGAGACTGTAATCAAAAGCGAAACTTTCGGCAAAGGTCGGACCAAATATGTTTTTACCTGATATGAAACGAGTAGAAGGAAGTGCCGGAGTTCCGGTGCTGGAATGCACGAACCCGGTGAAAAATAGATGGCGCGTCCGCTGGGACGTGGAGACAAGAGAGGACGGTTCAGCCTCTTATATGGAAGAAGAACTTAACCATAGGCCACATGTTGAAGAAGTACGGTCGTTAGTGTCTGGATGGTATAATGCAGAAACAGATGAACGTATCTTATGCGGGTTTGAATATGATGGTCAACCTGTATGGTTGTCAAGTGAGAACCAGTTCAATTATAAAGCGGCCTATGACCTTGCTGTACAGACTGGCGGCTTGAATCTGCCCGTGACATTCAAATTTGGTACGGACGATTCTCCGAGTTATCGGACGTTTGAAACGGTTGAGGAACTACAGAGTTTCTATATAAAAGCAATGGCACACATCCAGAATGCTTTATTGGAAGGTTGGAAAAAGAAAGATGCACTGAACTTGGCTTTGTATGAGGCCACATGAATGATTCCTACGGGGGAAATATAAAAGCCCCCGGCCTGTTAATATAGACGCCAATCATTTATTAACATAAAACGCCACGCGTGCGCGACCGGGGGCAAATACCATCTGCCGCACGCGTGGCGTTTTTTTTATGTTCTATAAATGATTGGCAATGCAAAAATAATTAAAATGATTGGATATGACACTATTTGAGGCATTAAAATTTAATCGTGAGCCATTAGAGATAATAGCAAGACTGGGAGGAAAGCCTGATGATATTCGTTATATAGACCTATATGCCGAGTATGAATCAATGAAAAGTAAAGGAGAAAAAACAACCTATATTGTTTTGTTCTTAGCAAATAAATACTCAGTTTGTGAACGGAAAATTTACGACGTAATAAAACGTTTCGGAAAATACTGTACGCTTGATGCAGTATGATTTGTATCGCTTTTACACTTTTTCTACACACTGAATGTACCTTTGTAACAAATGATTGTGCATATAAAATGATGAAATATGGGAAAACTTTATCTATCAGCCCCACTACCATTTGTGGGACAAAAGCGTATGTTTGCAAAGGAGTTTATAAAAGTATTGGATCAGTTCAAAGATAAGACTGTATTTGTTGATTTGTTCGGCGGAAGTGGACTGCTATCGCATATCACCAAATATCAAAGGCCGGATGCAAAAGTTGTATATAATGATTATGATGGCTACCGTTTCCGTTTACAGGCTATTCCACAGACAAATGCTTTACTGAAAGATTTACGTGAAATAGCGAAAGAAACTCCGAGAAGCAAGCCCATAAGAGGCGAGGCAAGAGAACGGATATTTGAACGGATCATACGTGAGGAACGTGAAAAAGGATATGTGGATTTTATAACAATATCCTCCTCGCTGATGTTTTCAATGAAGTATCAGCTAAGTGTAGATGGAATGAGAAAGGAAACTCTCTATAATAACATTAGAAAGGCGGACTATCCAGATTGTAAAGACTATCTGAGCGGTTTGACCATTACGTCCTGTGACTACAAAGAGTTATATGAACAATATAAAGATATTCCTGGTGTCGTTTTTTTGGTTGACCCTCCTTATTTGTCAACGGAAGTAGGAACATATAAAATGTATTGGCGGCTTTCTGACTACCTGGATGTACTGACTGTTCTCCAGGACAAACCGTTTGTTTATTTCACTTCTAACAAGTCTTCAATAATTGAGTTATGTGAATGGCTTGGAAGTAATGATACTATTGGAAATCCATTCAAAGATTGTCGTAAGGTTGAATTCAACGCACACATGAATTATGCGGCCAAATACACAGACATAATGCTGTATAAAAAGCAGGATGAAATTCTTTGTAATAAGGCAGCTTAACACTAAACAAATATACTAATTTTCATTGAATTATGAAAGTATTTCGACTACTATTTTAATGCCATTTTAATGCTCATTTATCAATCTATTTATACTAAAAATGCAGCCAGTTTTGGCTGCATTTTTGTTGCTGTGCGTTTATCTTTTTTTGAACGCTTCGTTTTAGATTGAAGTTCTTTTTTCAGACGCTTCGTTTCGGATTTCGCGGAAAATTGGATTTGCGGATTATACTTGCTCGGTTCACCGGAACTTGAAATAACCGACAAGCCCGGAGCCTGTCCCTGCAAAGCCTGGTCAAAGCTCGGCGCAGGCACGTTCTCCATCTTATCCGCCTGTACCATGGATACAGAACCGGCAATCGTCCCCTTCTTACGCACACCGTAAGCAACCACCACCACTTCGTCCACCAGTTGCGAATCGTCTTCCAACGCTACGTTCAACACTCCGGTCCGTGAATTGACAGGCAATTCCTGCGACCGCATACCAATATAAGAGAATACCAGAGTAGCTTCCCCTCCCTGGATTTTCAGCTCATAGTTACCGTCCATATCGGTAACTGCACCATTCGCCGTCCCTTTTTGCATGACAGACACTCCAATCAGCGGCTCATTGTCCAGTTTCGAAACCACATTCCCCTTCACCACATACGACTGGGCAAAAGCTGACTGAATGCCTAGCATGACAAAAAAGACCAGCCAAAGACACAATCTTCTCATTTTGTCTGCTAATAAATAAATGTATTAAAGTGAATAAAAAATTGCATAAAACGACTCCTTCCTGTCGCTACAGGCAAAAACAATGGAAAAAATTAAAAGGCATCGCGGGACTTCACGTTACGCAACACCAAATCCAAATTAAAAAATGTTCTGTTTAATATAATAAAGTTATGCATCTGTTATATTATATTTTGCTTTGCCGGCAAAATTACAATATAATTTTCACTTTTCTTTTACGCAAATTTATTTTTAACATTAAAAAAATGCAAAAAGCAACGGATTTTATAACAACTCCAACACAAAAAATTCCACTTTTCAAACAATTTTAAAAACAGACTCAGCCGCAACTGCAAATTTAAAACATGGATGCATATCAAATGTATATAGATGCAATCATGCAAGAAAGAGGGCCAGAACAAAGTTTGGCTATCAATTTCCGCACGCCCATCAGCGGACAAGACCAAGTTTCCCGTCCTGCTGCACAAGCCGTTCTTCGGCCAACAGATAGTTTGCCGCCTGCAAAAGCCGCTCTTCCGGGATTCCGGTGCGGTGAGCTGCCTCCTGAAGCGAAAGCGGAGAATCCGCAAGAGCCTCCGTCAGTTTGCAAACAACCTCATCAAACTCGTCCTTCCCGGGTTCAGCGTTCTTCTGCTGAAGACAGACATCACACTGCCCGCAATTACATTCGCTTTTTTCGCCAAAATAACGCAGCAGCATCCGGCTCCGGCAATGCGCCCCGTCTGAAATATATTCAAGCATCGCCTTTATCCGCCGCTCATAACTTGCCTTCCGGTCTTCGTAAACTTCTTTTCCGATGCAGATACGCGAAGCCTCCTGCCTCTCGCGCGTATATATAATATAAGGTGTCTTTTTCCCGGGGATATAATGAAGAATACGGCGTCTGCTGAGCAGAACCAACGCGTCATAAACCTCCCTGCGCGTCAGTCCCGAACGCGAAGCCAGCATATCTTCGCTGATGTACACATAATCAGCAAACACTCCGGTATACGAACGCAGTATCTTTTCTATGCTTATGCAATAGTAGGAACATGGTCGTCAATTT
>UMCI01076934.1_pt1 | contig 62847 bp, 59 predicted proteins | sample 1964211 | NCBI WGS metagenome assembly UMCI01 (sample SAMEA4835966, study PRJEB28245) | human gut metagenome | biome: gut microbiome; material: fecal sample | place: Denmark | collected 2008 | reverse complement strand
AAACGATCCTTTAAATTCATCAGGAAAGCCCGGGAGGTTGGTATGGCTGCGTTGAAAAAGTGTTTTTATAAATTTCTGTTTCGTTGGGTTATCCGTAACAAACATAAGAGAAAACAGCTTTATATATGTTTGCCAAAGACCGGTATTGCAGAATATCGCCGGCTTTCCCGCCTGAGCTCTGAAGAAAACCGTGAAAACAGGGCTTTTAAGTATTTTATGTCTATTGCCTGCATTATTAAAAACGAAGGCCCGTATCTTAGAGAATGGCTTGAATATCATAAATTAATCGGCGTTGAGCATTTTTATGTTTATGACAATGAAAGTTCGGACAATACAAAAGAAGTTCTTCAGCCGTATATTGACGCAGGAGATGTTACGTATATTTATTTTCCGGGAAGGGACAGGCAAGATCCGGCATATTGTCATGCAACAGCCCATTTCGGGCAGGAAACCAGATGGATGGCGGTGGTGGATTTGGACGAGTTTATCGTTTTGCATGAGAAGGATAATTTGCGTGATTTTATGGCGGAATATGCCGATTGCAGCCAGATAAGCCTGCATTGGGTTATATATGGCAGTTCGGGGCATGAAAAGCGGCCTGATGGTTTGGTGCTGGAAAATTTCAAGGGACATTCGGCCGTTCCGGATTTCAGTCCGAAATCTATTTTTAATCCGCGGACGGTTGTTGACTGCGGAGCGCATTATATGTGGGTCTGCGGCAAATGGGTAAATGAAAACGGTGCGGAGTTCGGAAAAGACAAGTCTGTGCCGGTAAAGAAAGCGCAGATAAATCATTATGTGATAAAGTCCTGGGAAGAGTTTTATAACCGGAAAGCTGCAAGAGGGCGGGCAGACTTTAAAACCTTTGGTGAGGATTTGAGGCAATACTTCGACCAATGGGATCGTAATGACATTTACGACGATTTGATGCAGCCCTACGTGGAAAAACTAAAAAAGCACGGAGTAAAATGACATATTGCGGCAGCTTAATTGCAATGCCATTTCCGGTTAGAGACTGAACGACAGCGTATTGGCGGAGAACAAGTGCTGTTTGCAAAGGGGAACTTTAGAAGCAAGAGTATCTATCATAAGTATTATTTAAAAAGGTTGGTTCAGAACTATTTAATTATTTAAACAGGTGTTTTTATTGTCAAAATAGCGTAGCGAATCCCTGTAAACCAAAAATATGAAAGGGACTATGTTATGATTTATGGTTATATACGTGTCAGTACGGATAAGCAAACAACAGAGAATCAACGCTTTGAGATTAAAGAATTTGCCATAAAGAATGAGCTGGTTATCGACAAATGGATAATGGAAACTATCAGTTCCACGCAGGAGTTGGATAAACGCAAATTGGGCAAGTTGTTGAAAAAGCTTAAAGCCGGAGATATTCTCGTCGCTTCAGAATTGTCCAGGCTGGGGCGAAATCTGCTGCAGGTTATGAGTATTCTGCATCATTGTATGGCGTCTGAAGTGCAGGTTTGGACGATAAAAGACAATTATCGGCTGGGGGCGGATATTCAATCAAAGGTTTTGGCATTTGCTTTTGGCCTGTCGGCGGAAATAGAACGTAATTTGATATCGCAGCGGACGAAAGAAGCTCTGTTGCGGCTGAAATCGGAGGGACGGGTGCTGGGGCGCCCGCGGGGAAGAAAAAACGATAAACTCAAGCTGACAGGGAAAGAGGATAAAATTGTTGCCATGCGCCGGGAAAAGATTTCGAAGTCGCAGATTGCCCGGATTTTAGGGGTGGACAGGTTGACTTTGTCGCGGTTTATGGCAAAATATACACCTGAACCGGCAGTGGAAGAACATAGGATTCTGATTTAGAAGCATTTGGGAAAATCAGTATAAAATTTGATTATTGGATAATTTCCGCCTTGCCGGCCTTGGGGGCGGCATTATTGTTTTTTGCGGTTTCAGCTTCTTCATCGGGTACAGAGGCCTGCGGGGCGGATGTTTTTCTTTGTCCTTTGAGATTGCTCAGAAACTGGGCTTCTATTTTAAGGTATTGGTCAAGCAGCCAGCGGGACCGCGATACCGAAAAAATCGTCAGTAACAAAAGAAGAAATGTTACTTTGGGATTTTCGGTCAGGAATTTATGAACGACGGTTACAATAAAGAATGATGATACCAAAATACGGAAACTGGTCAAAACTATCAGTGGCAGCCGGTTGGCCTTTTTGGCCATCCATAATTTGTAATAAATTTTTGAAACCTGGCTGGTGCCGGAGAAAAAGTTGCGCAGACGTATGGTTCTGTCGTCCAGTGTTGTGCAAATTCCGCCGGCGGCCGTATTTTCGGAGTGTTCCGGGTTGTCATGTTCTTCTTTTGCACATTTGACGGCCAGTTCGATTTCTTCAGCCTGTTTGTGGGGAAAAAGCCAACCCAGTTTGTCTTTGATGAATTTTGTAGTAATGATGTTCCAACCAATCAGAGCTTTGAGGAATGGTGCCATAAGGAGGAATGTCAGGCAGGTCATGATGATGTTGGCGGGAATCCGATAGGGAATGATTTCCCGGATAAACGGGCGGATTGCCGAAGCAAAAGCGATGATGCTGTAAAGGATGATTGAAAAAAGGGTCAGACGAAGCAGATAATTTTTGAAGAGGGCGCTCCATAAGCGTTCTTCATTGTGCGTCATAGCGGCAGTCGTTGCATACTTGTTGATGTAATTAAGCCATTTTTCAGGCAAAATCCGGTTAAGGGTTTTGTAAGCCGGTTCGGCGGCTTTTATCATCAGCGGAGTTAAAAATGTCGTAATGACGGAAACGGCGACAATTATCGGATAAACTTTAGGGGTCAATACCTGCAGGCTCATTCCCAATGATGCGATAATAAATGCAAATTCGCCGACCTGAGCCAATGAGAATCCTCCGTAAACGGCTGTTTTGAGCGGTTGTCCCGAGGCGACGAATCCGAAACAGGAAAAGAAAATTTTGCCGATAATGACAATCAGAGTTATGACGATAATCGGTTCGGCGTAAGTGATGAACATGCCCGGGTCAACCATCATGCCGACAGAAACGAAAAATACTGCGCCAAAAAAATCTTTGAGCGGCTGGAGGTTCTTTTCTATTCTGCCGATGAGTTCCGTTTCGGCGAGAATAGACCCCATGATGAATGCTCCAAGTGCGGAGGAAAAGCCGGAGGACGTTGCCAGCAGAACCATACCGAAGCAGAGGCTTACGGTGATGAGGAGAAGCATTTCGTCGGTTAAGAACTTTTGGATTTTTGCCAGAAACGTCGGAACCAGATAAATTCCGGTAATGAAACATAAAATGAGGAAAAAGACAAGTTTGAGCGTGCTTAATCCGAGCTCTATGCCATCAATCGTTTTGCCCAGTGCGATAGTGGGGAGCAGTACCAGCAGCAAGATGCCGACGAGGTCTTCGACAATCAAAACTCCGAAAACAAGGTCGGTAAATTTTTGTTTTTTTATGTTCAGATCGTCAAACGCTTTAATAATAATCGTTGTTGAAGACATGGAAATCATGGAGCCGAGGAAAAAGCTGTCCATGGTTGACCAGCCGAGCATAAGTCCGGTGTTATAGCCGATGAACAACATAAAAATGATGTTGGCATTGGCGGTAATCATTGCCGCTTTACCGACGTTGAGCATTTTTTTGAAACTAAATTCCAGGCCAAGGCCAAACAGCAGAAATATGACGCCGATATCTGCCCAAAGGGTCAGGTCTTCCTTATCCCGGACAGTCGGGAGCAAATCGAAGTAGGGACCGGCAAAAATTCCGGCTAAAACGTATCCCAAAACAATAGGCTGTTTGAACTTTTTGCATAACAGCGTCGTAATTCCGGCATAGATGGTTATTAATGTCAGGTCGACAATCAGAGAATGTATTGCGTGCATTGCTTTTGCCAAATTTCGGGATTAAAAACTATATTATCGCAAATATAAAACAGATTTTCTTTAATTTGCGTTAACCTGTTAAGAAAATAAGAGCCGTTTATTATTTTTCCAGTTCAAATACATTTGCACCGGAGTGTCGGAAATATGAGGTTCCCCCATTGTCCCAGTTGACTTGCAGACGGTTTTGCGGTTTGAAAGCAAATTTTCCGCAGTTGCGGTACGGGTTGTTAAAACTGCAAATGCGGTTGTTTTGCTGGTCTATGAAAATATCCTGCCATTGCGGCGTTTTGAGAATGATAAACGGCATTCCTGCCGGCGGTTCAAAGAAATCGGAGGCGAGAGCAAACGGAAATTCTTTTATGCGCAGTCCGTGCTTCTGCTGTTCGTAACGCAAATATACGGTAAAGAGGCGCTCGGCCAGATAGGCAAAAGCCAGTTTTTGTTCGGTGTTGCGGGCGGCGACTTCTTCTTTTATGCTGTCGTACAGCGGGAGCAAAATGCTAAAAAGCCAGGTTGCGTAATCGTTTAGTATTTCGCGGCGGGCAATGAACATATTTGTCGGATAAAACCCTTCGTTACCATGGAGTGTCTTAACAGCAGAATCATACATTTGCGGGTATTTCTGCCGGATAATTTCCAGAGCGGCATCAAGGTCGGAAATGATGTGCTCTTTTTTATATTGTTCGTAGGCGTTTACCCTTATCGGCTCGGATACCAGAATATCGTGTGTGGCAAACCACGGCTGGATATATTTTTTTTCCAGCTCCAAATCGTGCAGAAATTCTTTGGCGAATCCATTAAGGTGCCGTAATCCCAGATGGCGGAAACGCATAGAGGGAAATTCCAGCATCGGGTAGCGGGTGTTGTCGTTCAGGCTGAGAAAACGGCGGTAATGGAACATTCCGACATATGGCGAATCGGTATTTTTCCATATCCAGTACAATGCAGTCAGTTCGGCAAAGTACCGGTTCAGTTCCGAAATGTTATTTCCGGTATCATCGCCAATCATATTGCCTTTGAGCCAGTTTATTTCTTCAGGTGTGAACGTTCCGCGGCGGGAAGGGGTTTCGGCAACGGCGCGGCCGCCCTGTATCGGTTCAAAAATTTCCGTTTTGATTAATGGTGCCGGCTTGTAGTAAACAACGAAGATTTTTAAATAGTCTGTTTTGCAGATGAAAAGGATATAGGCTGCCGCGCATAAAATAAAAGCAGCAAATACACTTAATATCAGGAGTTTGTATTTGCTGCTTTTCATTTCATCGGCCTGTTTCTGCGGTTCGGATTTAAACATAGTTGTACACTGCTTAATCCGTCAAGCGGAGTTAAGCGATAATATTCGGGTTTATCAGTGTTTCCAGTTTTTGAATTTTATTTTTCAGGCTCGCTTTCTGGCTGTTCAGCTGCTGAGCCTGATAGAAATCAATCATCTGTTTGTTTTTTACCAATTTGGTTATATCTGATTTTACCCTTCTTTCCTCAAGCTTCAACTCGCAGAGCTGTACCTGAAGTTTACCGAAAGAATTTGAATTAACCATTGTAGCGTCGCTCCGAAAATAGTGTTATGCCGCTTTGACAGCGATTCTTATTATTTGTGCGCAGTATATATTAATTTAGGTTAAAAATCAAGCTATTTTGAGGGTTAATTTAAAAAATTAAGTGAAAAAAAATAAATTTGTGCTAGTAATATGGAGATTATGCAGATATCTATTGCTGAAAATGAAACGAAACTTATTATAAACAGGAAATTAAGGTATGACTGAAATTAAAAAAATCGGTATTTTGACAAGCGGCGGCGATTGTGCCGGGCTTAACGCGGTGGTTTTGGCCGTGGTTAATTCTGCAACCAAGCTGGGCTGGGAAGTTTATGGCATACACAACGGAACGGACGGGCTGACCGAGGCGCCGCTGTCGTATGAACTGCTGACGGAGAAGAATTTTTCTGATACGCCGTGGCCGCGTCTGGCCGGGTCATACCTCGGGTCACTGAACAAAGGCGTAAAAATGGAATCGCAGGCGGAAATTTCGGCGCGTTTCGGCAAAGGCGTTGCCGAACTCGGACTTGATGCGGTTGTGGTTGTCGGCGGCGATGGCAGTATGAACATCGTCAGCAACTATTGCCGTAATGCGAGGGTCAAAATGGTCGGCATTCCGAAGACGATTGATAATGATACGCCGCTGACGCAATATTCGGTCGGGTTTAACTCGGCTTGTCAGGTTTGTGTTGAGGCGGTTGACGCTTTGTGGAAGACTGCGCGTTCACACCAGCGGGCACTGATATTGGAAGTTATGGGACGCGATGCGGGACATCTGGCTATGCATTCCGCAGTGGCCGGTTTTGCCGATGTCTGCCTGGTGCCGGAAATCCCTTATACGATTGACGGGATTATCAATAAACTGAAAAGCGTTAAGGCAAAAGGCCGGAATCATGCGGTTATTGTTGTTTCCGAGGGCGTCCATACCGAAAGCGGAGAAATGGTTTCCAATACCAAGAATCTTATCGGCGAAAAAATTAACGGCGGTATCGGTGAGTATTTGAGTGCAGCTATCAATGCCAAGTATTCGGAATTCCAGACCCGCGTTACCAAGCTGGGGCATGTACAGCGTGCCGGCGACCCGACGGCATTTGACCGTGCGTTGGCTTGTGCATTCGGAGCGAAAGCGGTAGAATTGCTGAAAGCCGGAAAGACGGATGTTATGGTGGCACTGAACGGCGATAAGCTTAAAACTTATCCGCTGGAAGAAGTTGTTGCTGAGGGAACGACATTGCTGAACAAAGACAGCGTTTATGTCAGAGCGGCTGTTGATATGGGAATGTATGTCGGCGAGATTTAACTGACGTATTTTGGTAAAAGGGAACGGCAGCGGAAAGGCTGCCGTTTTTTTGAGGAGAAAAATGTGATCTTGGAGAATCGTCCGGCAAAAAACGGCTTGCCAATGGGCTGAAAATATGGTAAATTGTTCATATAAGGCATAAAAGGGCGATATATAGCGGGGTGGAAAATGGAAGTAACGTTTTTGAAGGAAAAAGACATTTGGGACGACAATGCGTTGGAAGTGATACAGGCGTATGGCACCGCCGTAGGCATTTCGGATGTTGCCATTGCTCTGGGGACAGGTTGTGGTGGTACTAAAGACATTGCCGGCGTTACTTCCGGGTGTGTCTGGTTGGCGTCTTCCTCATTTAAACATGTCTGTACCGTCTATAAGGGTTCCAAGTATTCCCATATCCCTAATAAACGAGAAATTGCCGGTCGTCCGGCAATGCTGGCCTCTGTAACATCTAAAATTCGCCCGGACAACGTGAGAACGCTGACGCTGCCTAATGGCATGACGGTACAAATCTGCGAATACGGGGCCTATCCGCAAACCGTGGCGCCTAAAGATGTTAGTCAGGAATTAGAGGTTCAGTACCAGAAAAACGCCCTTAAAACCACCGGCAAAACCTATACTTTCGATTCGGTGGAACTTGACGCCCGAGATACCGGGTTTACCCCGCGAAACTGTGCGGAGTACATGCTCAAAGGCAAAAAATATGTCCGTATTGAAGGAATACCCCGTGGCTGCAATTCAATAATGTCTGACGGTACAGAGGTAGAAAAAGGTAAGGCGTATTGGTTTGAGGTTCAGCCGATAGAATGGCTGATGGATCCCAAGGGTACCTGGGTCTCAAGACAGGCTCTGTTTGCGGGCATCCAGTTTGATACCAAAAATGAATACAACGGCAATTTTGCCAATACGACGATGTATAATTATCTGCAAAAGCATTTTGCAAAGGAAATGGAAGCGCAAAAAGAATTTACGGAAACGTTGTCGCGTCTGGCGATTCGCAACCGTTATTTCAGCAATTATGTGAGCGGTTTTGAAAACAATAAGGAATTTTATCCGGCGGGAAAGGATGGTCAGCCGTTTACCCCTGAAAAAGCCTGCGCTATAGTCGATATCACCAATGCGCCGCCGTTTATGCGCGATTTGCTGAAGCTCATTGCCGCATTTCCCAAAGAGGAACAGGGGCAGTTTAAAGATGTGGTGCTGACTGTATTTGATAAAGAAAGGGATGAGCGCGACCAGCCGAACGAGATAGTCGTTCTGGGTAAGAAACTGGCGGTTTCCGGCGGCTATGAAAAGAAATTGAACCATGTTTTGCAGGGCGGCCGCGGCAATTCTGCCGGCGCACGAGCCTTTGCTGATGCTGTTTCATCGTTTACCTCCCGCCTTGGCAAATTCTTCGGCGGCAGATGAATTTTATATCCGGTCAAAATTGACACGCGGGTCAACCAGCGAGTAGGTCAGGTCGCTGAGCAGTTTCAGAATCAGCCCGAGAAGGGCGAATATATATAATGTTCCGAATACGACAGGATAATCGCGGGTCATAATCGCTTCATATCCGAGCAGCCCCATACCGTTCAGGCTGAAAATAATTTCAATGAGCAGGGAGCCGGTGAAGAGGACTTTCATCAGCAATCCGGGAAGTCCTGCGATGATAATCATCATGGCGTTGCGAAAAACATGGCGGTAGAGAATCCGGTTTTCGGAGAGTCCTTTGGCGCGGGCAGTCAAAACGTATTGTTTGCTTAATTCATCCATAAAAGAATTTTTGGTCAGCATAGTTAATGAGGCAACACCGCCGATGACGATGCAGGTTATCGGCAGAGCCAGATGCCAGAAGTAGTCGCCGATTTTGTGCAGCAATGTAAAATTTTCCCAGCCGTCGGATGTCAGGCCTTTCAGCGGAAACAGCTGAAAATATGTTCCTCCGGCAAAGAGGACAATCAGCAGGACGGCAAACAGAAATACCGGAATGGCTGAGCCGATGAAGATAACGAAAGAGCTGATAACATCAAATTCTTCGCCGTCTTCGCGAGCCTTTTTTATGCCGAGGGGGATTGCAATCAGGTAAATGATGAGCGTTGACCACAAACCGAGAGAAATTGAAACGGGAAGCCTTTCTTTGATAAGCTGCAGGACGGTTTTGTCTTTGTAGTAGCTTTTGCCGAAATCAAAAGAAATGTAGTCTTTGAGCATTTTAACAAAACGTTCATGTACCGGCTTGTCAAAACCGAACTGTTTTTCCAGTTCTTTTACAAGGTCGTCGGGAACGCCTTTTGCGCCCTGATATTTCTGCTCGTTCATATTGGGCATGCCGGCATTAATGTTTCCGGTTGCGGCGGTGTCCATGCCTTTATACTGTGCGAGCATATACTCAACGGGGCCGCCGGGGGCAAGCTGGACGATGCCGAAGTTAATCAGCAAAATGCCGAACATTGTTACGGGTATGAGCAGGAGCCTTTTGACAATGTAGTTGCGCATAGTTTTAATCCTTCAGCCACCAGGTGTTGATGTCAACGCCGATGCCGGCGTTGTTTTCGGGAAAAGAGAACTTGTCCCAATAGGCAATACGGTCCGAATCCGAATACCAATTGAAAATCACGTAATGGTTAAACAGCAAAATCCGGTCAAGGGCACGGACATATGCGGTATAAAGTTCATTGTCTTCGGTTTCTATCAGCTTTTGTACGAGCTCGTCCACGGCAGGGTTCTTTATTCCAATAATGTTGTTGCTGCCCCGAATGTCTGCCGACTGGCTGCCCCAAAGGTCTTTCTGTTCGGAACCCGGCATATAAAGGCCGCCAAATCCGCCGACGATAATGTCAAAGTCAAAATTGTCCAGCTTGTTTTTGTAGGTGTTGATTTCCAGTACGCGAGTGGTGGCTTTTATGCCGATTTTGCGCAGGTTTTCAATAAAAGGAAGCAAGACGCGGGTAAAGGAATTACCGTTGGCCGAATTTATGATTATTTCAAACTCCAGCGGTTCACCGGTTTTTAAATTGCACATTTTTTCGTTGATAAAGTCGTAACCGGCATCGTTGAGCAATTTGACGGCGCGTTTAAGGTTTTCCCTGTCGGACAGGGAATCGTCGCGAAACGTCGCTTTCACCGGAACGGTAAAGATTTCAGGCGGAACTTTGTCCCGAAGGGCTAGGAGAATGTCCAGCTCCAGGTCTTTCGGGGTGTCCGTTGCCGCAAAACGCGTGTTGGCAAAATAACTTTTTAACCGCTGGTATTGGTTATAGAAGAGGTTTCGGTCGGCCCACGGAAAGTTAAAAGCGTAGTCTATTGCCTGCCGGACGCGCGGGTCGCTGAATTTTTCCTTGCGGGTGTTAAAAGCGAAAAATTGGGTTGTTGCCGGGCGGTTATGTTTGACTGCCTGTTTTTTGATTTTGCCTTTTTTGATGAGTTCGTTGTTGTGTCCGGTTGCCCATGATTTGGCAATGTATTCATAGCGCATATCAATATTGCCGGAGAACAGAGCCTGCAGGGTAACGGTCGTATCCTGATAATAGTCGTATTTTATTTCGTTGAAGTTGAAAAAGCCTTTGCGGGTGGGGAGGTCTTTTGCCCAGTAGTTTGGGTCGCGGACAAACGTGATGTAACGCCCGGCGTCAAAGTTCTTTATCTTATACGGGCCATTGCCTAAAGGCGGGGTCAAACTCGGCTTGTCATATTCCCGGTTAGCAAAGTCTTTGGCAGAAAAAATTTTGAGAGAGGCAATGATTAGCGGCAATTCCCGGTTTTTTATTCCGGGTTTGAAATAAAAGCGGACATGGCGGGAGGCAAGTTTCTCTACCCTGTCAATATCGGCATAGTAAAATTTATAAACCGGTGAGCCTTTGGTGATGAGGGAATTGAAACTGAATACGACGTCGTCGGCGGTTATCGGGGTTCCGTCCTGAAATCGGGCGGCGGGGTTGATGAAAAAGCCGATAAAGCTTTTGTCGGAAGGCTGTTCAAATTTTTCGGCTATCAGCGGATACACCGTTTCCGGGTCGTCGGCAGACGTGTAGCCGAGACTGTCCAAAGTCAGAGCGACGGTTTCGGTTGACGCGGTTCCCTTGAAAATGTAAGGGTTAAAATTATCAAAGGTACCGTAAGCAGGGAGAACGATGCGTCCTTTTTTGGGGGCATCGGGGTTTACGTAGTTAAAGTGAGTGAAGCCCGGTACGTATTTGGGTACGCCGCTTAGAGAAATATTGTCGGTAATTGTTATTTGCGGAGGTGTTTGTTCCTTTATTGCGACAGAAGAAGATAATATTGACGAATTGTTTGAAAATACATCTTCATCTTCCGCCAGAGACTGAGGTGGGAGAGAAGTGCATAGCATTAAAAATAAGGGCAAAATGGCTGGCTTAAACAGCTTATTTATGGTTTTTATCATCCAGCCAGGCTCCGAAAGGGTATGCGTATTCGTCGTAATTGTTATCCGGTGACGCATCAATCTCTTTTTCAAGTTCATCAAGCGAAATAATTTTTTTGTTTTTTTCTCTGCGTGTGGTTTGTGTTGTCGGTGAAACCGCATGTTTAGGCTGTTTAGCGGAAATTTCCCGGCGGGGAGAAAATGAAGGCGCAAGGGGCTCAGTGCCGAATTTTCCCGGAGTGTTTGCTTGTGTGTTTTCATTATTTTCGCTGAATACGGGCTCTTTTTTCAGATTGCGCAATGCCGTTTGAGTGTGTGCAAACGACTTTATTATCGGTGTCGCATTTGTATCGTCGGCCGGCGCCGTTGTCGCAGGAACGGCAGCAGAGGCTTCCGTTGAGAGAATCTCGTTGCGGATAGCTCTCAATCCGGCATCTATGTTTAATCTTTTTTCGTCAGCCGGCGATGAACCGGTTTCGGGACGTATAGATGTTTCTTCAAATTTTTCCGGTTTTGGTTCGGAGAGGGCGAAGTGCAACGATGTTTCTTCCGGCCGGCTTAAAAAAGACGGAAAGTTCTCATCCTGCCGGGGAGAGAGGGACAATTCGTCTGAGGTGAAACTATGTTTTTCCCGGCGAAAGGGCTGTTGTACGGTTTTGTCTTGGGGACAGTCTTTTTCAATCTGAGACGAATTTGTGTCCGGAGAAAGTTGGCTGGCGATTGGGGAAATGATGCCGTAAACTTTTCCTAATGCGCCGTATTCGACCATATTGTAGAATATGCGCTGGGTGTCGTGTATTTCCAGCAGCCGGCAAAGGCTTTTTATTCTGGCTTCAAATTCAAGGATGCTGCCTCGCAGGAGGCTGTCCTTCTGCGCTTTTTGCAGCAGATGTCCGGCAAAACCGGTCTGAAAATTGTAGGTTTCGATAAAGGTTTTGGCTATCAGCCAGCGTTCACCGCCGGCAGTGCGGTTCCATAAATGTTCCATCTGGGCGCTGGAAATGGAATTGCTGCGTTTGATGATGTCGGACAAGATTTCGTTTGCATCGGCAATCAGCGTATCAAATTCATGCAGAATAAAGCCGTTTTTTATTTCCTTTTCCGCGGCTATTAAAGCGCAACTCAGCGCATTGGCATTTTCGGCATTTTTTTTCAACTGCTCTAAAAGGGTTTGATTTTGTACAGCCGTCTGCTTTTCAGCATAAAAACTTTTTATGACGGCAAACATTCCCCAAATTACGGCGAGCGGAAACAAAATGACAATTACCGCCTGAAACAGGGCTTCGGCTCCTCCGGCGGCAGAAATACTGCTTACATTGACAAATCTTAGGCTGTAGAAAAACCAAAATATGCTTGAAAATGCAGCTATGAAAAACGAAATGTTCAACAATGTCCGACTCCCAATTACAATTTTTGGCTATTGTAGCGGAAAAGCCTTATTTTGCAAATAAAAAATGTGTTAAATGTTTATGATTTTACGGTTATTTGCTGCAAATCCGGGCGGTTATTTGGTATATATGCAAAAAATATGGTGAATTTTTTTTATTTTGTGGTATAGAGAGGTCAATGTTTAATTTTTAAAGGTATAAAAAATGAATGAATCTACAGCCGTTGTGCTTGATTTTGAAAAAGATATTTTAGAAATTGAAGAAAAAATCGAACATCTGAAACTTCTTGCCAAAGACGAGGATATGGATATTACCCGGGAAATCAGGCGTCTGGAGCGTAAATTAAGCCAACACGTCAATCGGACATATATGAATCTTTCAGCCTGGCAGAAAGCGCAGATAGCCAGACATCCTGCAAGACCGCACTGTTTGGATTATATAAAGGCTTTTGTTGAAGATTTTACACCGTTGGCCGGTGATCGCTGTTTTGCCGATGATGAGGCGATGGTATGCGGTATCGGCAAGATTGACGGTTATGCTGTAGTTGTTATGGGGCAGGAAAAAGGAAACGACCTTGAAACCCGTATCAAATATAATTTCGGTATGGCAAAGCCTGAAGGGTACCGCAAAGCGCAGCGTATGATGGCTCTGGCAGACAAGTTTCACCTGCCGGTTATCAGTTTTGTCGATACGGCGGGAGCATATCCGGGGGTAGATGCGGAAGCACGCGGGCAGGCTGAAGCAATTGCTTCGTCCATTGAGAAATGTTTGCAGGTAAAAACACCGATTATCTCCATAATTATCGGTGAGGGAGGTTCCGGCGGCGCGATTGCAATAGCAACGGCGAATCGGGTGTTGATGCTGGAACATTCAATTTATTCCGTTATTTCGCCGGAGGGATGCGCTTCCATTTTATGGCGTTCAGGCGATAAGACAAAAGAGGCGACGGAGGCGTTGAGACTGACGGCACAAGATTTGAAAGCGCTGGGGATTATTGATGAAATTATTAAGGAACCGCTGGGCGGAGCCCATCGCAATACGGAACAGACGCTTGGTGCGGTTAAAGAGGCAATATCACGCCAGCTGCGGGAACTTTCCGGTTTGTCTCCCGATGAATTAAAGAGGCAGAGGACGGAAAAGTTTTTGAATATGGGTAAAAATATTACCGCGGAATTCTAAAAACGTAATATCAGATATTGCATTTAGACAATAAGGGCAGTGGAAACTGCCCTTAAGTTTAGCTTAAATTCGGCAGGGCAGAGATTATCTTTTCAAGTGTAAATTTTGCAATGAAATTTTACAGGTGCCGACGGCGGAACGTCTGCGGAGCTTCGGCGTTGCAGGCGGAAAACCGAAGAGCTTTTTGTTTTGCAAGAATGCTTTTAAAAATTGGCTAAATATATTTTGGAGGTAAATATGAAAAATTCTCAGTCTAAGTTTTCTAATGAAAAGTCCCAGTCCAGTTCAAGTTCCAAACCGAGTTCCAGCTCCAGTTCTTCTTCCGGCTGCTGCTGCGGTTCAAAACTTTCTGACGAGATTGACGAAGTAGAAATTTCGGAAATGGAAGAAAAATAATTTTGCGGAGAAGAATGATGAGAAATACGGTAACAAATTCAAATCCGAATAATCATGATTTGTCCGTTTCTCACAATCCGACGGATTTCAGAAGCCTGATGAATTATTTTTGGAATTTTATGGATAGTTCAAATTCGGAATATTCGGATTTATCACCTAAAATTCAGGTTACTGAAGATAAAGATGCGGTAAAAGTTACGGCGGAAATTCCGGGAATTGATGAAAAAGACATTGATTTGAAGGTTTCTGCGGACGGTTATTTAAGCATCAGCGGTGAGAAAAAGAACGAATCTGAAGAAAATACCAAAGATAATTATTTTTCTGAAATCTCGTATGGTATGTTCAGACGTACCATACAGCTGCCCTGGGATTTGGATTATGAAGCAACGACCGCCAGATACAACAACGGCGTGTTAACTGTCTCTATTCCGAAATCCCAGACAGAAAAGCAGAAGTTTAAGAAGATTAGTGTTGCTAAATCTTGATGCTTAAACCGTCTGCTTGGGACTTGCCGGTCGTTCTCATTGGGAGGGCGACCGGTGTTTTGTGTTGATAAAAGCATACCCGGATATAGCGTGTTGTGTACGCCGTGTATGGCGTGTCGCGTACGTCGTGTATGGTGTGTTGCATATGCCGGAATGTTGTCGCAAGCGTATGGGCAAAGGACGGGATGGCAGGTTATATGACGAATTTCAGAGAGATGTGCCGTCCATTTTTGTGGCGACGACTTTTTGGTAAACGCCGCCGAAATAGGTTTGTTGCGACCAGCGGCATATTTCCGGGTGCGATGCCAGGCCTTTGATGGAATTTTTCCAAAGGCTTTCCGCAAACGGCTGGTACAGGCGGTTGACGGTGCGAATTATGTATTTTAAAGGGTGATAGGAGGAAGGTTGGTGATAGTCGATAAAAACGGCTTTACCGCCGGGTTTCAATGCTTTGAGGATATTATCGATAACACGGGTGCGCGTTAAAGGGGGGAGTTCGTGCAGCAACATATAGCAGATGATGATATCGTAATTTCCTTTGACGGTTTTGGCGGCGTCAGCGTGAACGAAGCCTATTTTTTGTTCCAGATGCTTTTCCCGGCAGTTTTCAAGAATGTCCGGCAGAATGTCCACAATGGTATATGAACCGAGCATGCCCAGGCCGGAATATGCTTTTTCTATTTGTCCGCCGAGTGTTGCTCCGATTTGGAGGATATGCGAATGAGGAGAGATTTCCTTTTTTACTTCTTCGGTCAAAAGGCTGTGGTATCCCAAAGTTAGAAAATTTAACAGGAACGCATTATCTAGAAGGTTATAAAGTTTCGGATTCAGATACAGCCAACCATATATATCAGTGAGATAGGCGGGCAGGATGTTTTTTGCTGTTTTAGCCATGGCGTCCTCTTAATTTATCCGTTGTCAGACATATTATCCGAAATGTAGCCGCGTTTGGCTGCTTCAATTACGGCGGAGGTACGGTTCTTAACGTTCAGAACCTTTAAAATTATGGTAATATGCACTTTGATGGTTCCTTCTTTGAGATGCAGTTTATAGGCAATTTGCTTGTTGGAGAGTCCTTCAGCGATACATTTAACTATATCTATCTGACGCTCCGTCAGGCCTTTTTGCGGTGCATCAAAGGTGTTTTCGGCAAATTTTTCAAGCGTTTTCAGCGGCGAGTAGTATTCTTTTTGCTTGCTTTCGTTATGGGCAGGTTCAAGCTTGGTAGAATAAAGCAGTTCATGGGGAATGTATATGCCGCCGGCCAAAACCAGATTGATAGCGCTGACAATCAGGTTGTTTGACGCTGTTTTGGGGATATATCCAGCAACGCCGATATCAAGCGTCTGTTGGAGAATTGCTTTATCAAAAACGGCAGAGATGACCGTAATGGGCGTATCCGGAACCAAAGTGTGAATCTTGGTCAGTGCCGGCAGCCAGGCAGCGCCGGGCATAGCCAAGTCTGTGATAATCAGGTCAAAATCCTGCTTTTGCTCCAAAATGGAAAAAATATCCGTATAGCTCTGAGCGGTGGTAATTTCAGGATACTGAAAATTTTCGTTTAAAATAAATTCCAGCCCTTTGAGAAAAAGTTCGTGGTCATCGGCAATCAGTATTTTCATTTGTCGCTCCAGTCTCCGGAAATCATTTGCCAGCAGGACAAAGCTGCGGCAACAGCGGTTTCGGCCCGGAGTATTCTCGGCCCTAAAGCTGCGCCTCTGGCAAAAGGTAAGTTGCGTAATAAGTTTAATTCTTCAGGAGAAAATCCGCCTTCGGGGCCGATTAGGACGGCTGCCTTAGAGGCAGGATTTTCTTTTAAGACGGAAAAAAAATCTTGGCAGTTTCGGGTTTCATCCATAAAAAACAACGTTCTCTGACTGTCCCAGCCGGAAAGGACATCTTCCAGCTTTTGTGCCGGGACGATTTCCGGGAGGTCTGTCCGGCGGCATTGTTCGGCCGCTTCTATGCTTTGAGCGACATAGCGCTCGGTTTTGACGTTTCCAGAATTTGTGTGGCGGGTGATAACGGGCAGAATTTTCCGGCAACCAAGTTCGGTAGCCTTTTCAATAACAAAATCGGTTTTGTCCTTTTTCAGGGGGGCAAACAGCAGCCAGATATCCGGACAACGGGTGAACGGTTCGGTTTGAGCGAGGATGTTTATTCTGGTGTGTCTTTTTTCGAATGCGGTAATCCGGGCGGAAAATTCGCCTGACTCGTTGTCAAAACAGGAGAAGGTTTCTCCTGCGGTATATTTTACCACATTTTTCAAATAATGGGTTTGCTCTTCTTCAAGTATGATTGTTTTGCCCGGAGCGAGCGGCTCCTTAATGTAAAGACGAAAGTTTTTTGCCATTATGTTATTCTTTGTATAAAGTGATTTTATACTATGATATTAGCGAATATATGTTAAAGAATAGATAAAATTTTTAATTTAGAAAGGTTGCAGAGGATAATGATTATTACGGTGGACGGGCCGGCGGCAGCGGGAAAGGGAACGCTTTCACAAAAACTTGCGGAAAAATATTGCCTTGCATATTTTGATACGGGAATGGTTTATCGGGCTGTCGGGTTGCTGATGCTGCAAAACGGGAATGATTTGGCAGACGCAACAGCGGCAGAGCAAGAAGCCGCCGGGCTGACTTTTGCCAAAATGGCGGAATTGTCGCATGATAAAGATTTTCGTTCGGCAAAAGGAGGGCAGGCCGCATCGGTCGTTTCCAGCTATCCGGGAGTGCGGAGGCGGCTGCTTGATATGCAGCGCAATTTTGCGGCGAATCCGGTTTTTGCCGACGGAAGTGCGGCGAAAGGCGTTATTTATGACGGCCGGGACACGGGAACGGTGATTTGTCCGCAGGCAGAGGTGAAGTTTTTTATTACGGCGGCGGCAGAAGTGCGGGCGAAAAGAAGATATGACGAATTTGTGGCGAAAGGAGTAGCTGCGAATTACGATGACGTTTTGAGAGATGTCAAGGCCCGCGATGAGCGTGATGCGACTCGAAAAGATGCTCCTATGAAACCGGCTGAAGACGCGTATATTCTGGATACGTCTTGGATGGGCATTGAAGACGTATTTGAAAAAGCAGTTGCAATTATTGAGGAAAAGGTTAAATAAACAAAACAGAGTAAGCATTTGCGATAAGGAGTAAAAATATGCAGAATAAGAAGTTGACCGAAAGCGTTTATTATGTCGGTGCCGATGACAAGACATTGGATTTGTTTGAGGGACAGTATGTTATTCCTGAAGGGATTTCCTATAACTCCTATGTCATTATGGATGACAAAATTGCCGTGATGGATACGGTTGACAAGCGGGCGACCGACGAATGGTTTCAGAATTTGGAAGAAGTTTTGAATGGCAAAGAGCCTGATTATCTGGTTATTTTGCATATGGAACCGGATCATGCTGCAAATATTGAGCACTTTTTGAACAAATATAAAAAAGCAAAGGTTGTTTCGAATCCGAAAATTTTTAATATGATTCCGCAGTTTTTTGAGCATTTGGATTTGGAAGGGCGCAAAGTTGTTGTCAATGAGGGCGACGAACTGTCTTTGGGCAGCCATACGCTGACGTTTGTTATGGCTCCGATGGTACATTGGCCGGAAGTTATGGTTGCGTATGAGAAAAAGGAAAAAATCCTGTTTTCGGCAGATGCTTTCGGAAAATTCGGCGCGCTTGACGTTGAGGACGAATGGGATTGCGAAGCACGCCGCTATTATATCAATATTGTCGGCAAATACGGCGCACAGGTACAGGCGCTGCTTAAAAAGGCGGCAACTCTTGATATTCAGAAGATTTTTGCCTTGCACGGGCCGATGCTGACGGAGAATTTGGGATATTATATTAATAAATATGATATTTGGAGCAGTTACCGGCCGGAAGATGAAGGCATACTTATCGCCTATGCGTCGGTTTACGGGCATACCAAACAGGCGGCGGAAAAACTTAAAGAAATTTTGGAGGTTAAAGGCGCTCCGAAAGTTGCGATTACCGATTTGGCGCGGGACGATATGGCTGAAGCAGTGGAAGATGCGTTTCGTTATGACCGCCTGGTATTGGCGTCTGTTACATATGACGGGGGCATTTTTCCCTGTATGGAAAGCTTTATTGCGCATTTGAAGAGCAAAAACTATCAAAACCGGAAAGTTGCGTTTATTGAAAACGGTTCGTGGGCACCAATCGCAGCCAAAAAAATGAGGGCAGAACTTGAAGGCTTAAAAAATCTTACATTTGCAGATACGACGGTTTCGATAAAATCGGCGATGAAAGATGCGGATATCAAACAATTGGAAGCACTGGCGGATGAATTGCTTGTTAAATAAGCATCAGGAGCCAGAAAACCGCTTGTCCCGAGAAAGGCAGGCGGTTTTTTGTTGCATAAATAAAATTTACGGGTAAGTTAGGGGTAGATTTACTATTATTATAAAACAGTTATATTTATGAAAAAAGATTTGTACATTTTTCGCCATGGTGAAACGGATTATAATCTGGAACACAGATGGCAGGGCTGCGGCCTGGATGCAGTATTGAATGAAAATGGTGAAGAGCAGGCAAGAAAACTGGCAGAGAAAGTCCTGTCGCTGGGAATGACGGTATTATATTGTTCGCCGCTTGTCAGAGCTGTACAAACAGCAAACAAAATTGCCTGCAGAAGTGCGACGGAGCTTCCGATTATTATTCTTCAGGATTTGCGCGAAGGCGACTTCGGCGAAGTTGAAGGAATGACTTTTGACGAAGTACGGGCCAGATTCGGGGATACTTTTGTTGAAAATGTATGCTGGCCGAGTTTTGATAACTGGGATATTCACTTTCCCGGCGGCGAGAGTAAGCGTGAAATTTTCGGAAGAGTTCTGCATTGTTTAAACAGAATTGTCTGCAAGAAGGATTCTGTCATTGGTGTGGTTTGTCATGCCGGGGTGCTGAGCGCGCTGAAATGTGGCTTGGAATTGAAAAAGACACCAAATGAAAACTGTTCGGTGCTGCATTTGCAGTATGATTCGGAAACAAAGAAATTTGTTCAGATTTTTGATTGAAAAAGCCGCCTTTCGGGGCGGCTTTTTCGTGTGAACAGCGGAGGCAATATTTTATCTTTGGATTATATCCTCTAAAAAAGCAGGAAATGCGCATTATTTTGTCTGTGTTGTTTTTATAGAGGAGAGATATTATGGCTAATAAGACTGATAAACTAAACGTTTTTCTGGCAAATCTTGCTGTTTTGAATATTAAAGTTCATAATTTGCATTGGAATGTTGTCGGACTGCAATTTCCACTTATTCATAAAATGACCGAAAAAATTTATAAAATGCTGCAATGCCAATTCGATACAGTGGCAGAAGTAATGAAAATGCAGAACAAAATGCCGGCGGCTTCAATGGCGGAATATCTGGATAAAACGACGATAGACGAATTAGAAGCCCGCGATTATCACGGCTATGAAGTTTTGGAGGAGCTTTCTGCTGATTGTGACATTTTAATCGCATCGGCCAAGGAGGTAAGGGATGAGGCGGATAAAGCCGATAATTTTCAGGTGGCAAATCTGATGGAAGAATATCTGGATATGTATGCTAAAAAGTCGTGGATGATTAAAGCAATGATGCAAGATGATGATCTTGAAATTGCAGATGAAGAAAGCGATGAAGAGGATACAGAAGAGGAGTAGGCATAATTTATACCTGAAATAAAAGCGCTCTTAGCAATAAGGGCGCTTTTAATGCTATAAATGGTGCACCCGGCGAGGTTCGAACTCGCAACCTTTGGCGTCGGAGGCCAACACTCTATCCAATTGAGCTACGGGTACATGCTGCAAATCATTTTGCGAATTATGCTTATACAACGTAATTTCTAAATAATCCAGCTTTTTTTTAAGTTTTTACGAAGATTTTGCTTGACTTATATGGATTAAGTTTGTATGTATGAGCAAAAGTTTTTGAGTAAAGGATAAAAAAATGGCTAAGAAATGTGAAATTTCCGGCACCGGCGTTATGAGCGGTAATAATGTAAGCCACGCTAACAATAAAACCCGCCGCCGCTTTTTGCCGAATCTGCAAGTTGTTTCTCTGTTGAGCGAAGCTCTGGGGAAGGTTTATAAGTTGAAAATTTGCACGAAGACGCTGCGCTCTATTGAGCATAAAGGCGGTTTGGATGCATATTTAATGTCTACTCCGGACGGGAAATTGACAGCGGAAGCGAAAAAAATTAAAAAGGTGATTGCAGGTAAGGCAACGGCATAATTGTTTCCGGATTTTAAGTTATTACAGGCTGCATTTGCAGCCTTTTTTATTGTGAGTACCAGTCATGTTTTTTCTATTAAAATTCTGTTTATTTTGAAGAAACAGGCGTTGTTTCAATATCTTAGTCTTCAGATGAAGAACCGCAGGCGAAGAGCTTGTTTTTGTTGTAAAGAGGGGGATGTGTTTTGTTTTAAATTGCTTATTCGGAAGAGATGTTTTAGATACAGTAATTAATTGTTGCGGTTAAAACGCCTGATATTGCAGTATAAATGAAAGAAATAAATTTTTTGCTTGCATTTTACAGTATGCAGATATATAGAAAAGAGGTTGTCGGGACGTAGTTCAGCCTGGTAGAGCGCTTGCATGGGGTGCAAGAAGTCGGAGGTTCGAATCCTCTCGTCCCGACCAATTAAAAATACCTACCCTTACCGGTAGGTATTTTTTTATCCCTCAAAGGTTTAGAAATTCCGCCATTTTGATATTTCGGCGCTGGTAACCATTTTCTCAATTTTGAACGTATTGGGCCCGGAATATCTCAATTTGTACAAAAATGCTCAAAATGGTAGTGGAAAATGACTCTCTTTTATAACTCTTTATTTTTACAGCAAATAATTGCCATATGAGCTCTATTTGCGTCAACTGTTACATCATCTTTGCATATGGTACAATGTCATTGACATTTTTAAGGTTTACAAAACGCATAAAAACTGTTTTACTCCGGTCTATAATTTGAATTAGAGTATCTTTAATCAATAAATTACGAGCCTTTGGATGTCTTCCAGAGGCTTTTTTTATGCCCTTTTTTCTAAAAAAGAATTGGACTTTCTTAAAAAAGCAAGCATTCATTGAGTACAAGGAGAATGATATGGATTGGAATGATTTAGAAAACTATCCCATAAAGGAGCTGAAAGAGATTTGGCTTGATTACTTTACCAAACCTTATGAATCTAACAGTAAGGCCTTTTTTGTATCAAGGCTCGGATATCGGTTGCAAGAACTTAAGTTCGGAGGGCTTCGTCCGGAAACGAAAAATATGTTGATTAAGATGTATCAGTCTAAAGAATACCGCAATCCCCTGTTTGTTAAAGATGAAAGATTACCCAGTCCCGGAACCATCTTGGTTAAAACCTTTAACGGGATTGAACATCGAGTGCGGATTAAAAGCCAAACTCAAATTGAATATAACGGCAAAATTTATAAAACCTTATCTGCCGTTGCCAGACAAATAACCGGACGCCATTGTTCCGGTTATTCTTTTTTCGGGCTATCAGATAAAAGAGGCAAAGCATGAAACAAGAAAACATTAAAACAATTCGCTGTGCTATCTACACCCGCAAATCCACCGATGAAGGACTGGACAAGGAATTTAATACCTTAGAAGCACAAAGAGAATCAGGCCTAAACTATATCAAATCTCAAGCTTATCAAGGTTGGGAAGCGCTAGCTGATCATTACGATGACGGTGGATTCAGCGGTGGTAATATGAACCGCCCGGCTCTCAAAAGACTATTTGAAGATATCAAGGCCGGAAAAATTGATATGATTGTGGTTTACAAAATAGACCGTTTAACACGCTCTTTGACAGATTTCTCAAAGATGGTGGAATTATTTGACGAATATCAGGTTTCTTTTGTGTCGGTTACGCAAAACTTTAATACCTATGACTCTATGGGGAGGTTAACCTTAAATATTTTACTCTCATTTGCTCAGTTTGAACGAGAAGTCAGCGGGGAACGTATACGAGACAAGATATCCGCCTCAAAGAAAAAAGGTATGTGGATGGGCGGGCCGTTACCTTTAGGCTATGATCTCAAAGACAAAAAATTGGTTATCAATCCGCAAGAGGCTGAACTTGTGCGTACTTTATTTGAAAAGTACCTGTCATGCAAATCACCGCAATATTTAGCCGATTGGCTCAATGATCAAGGTTACCGCACTAAGTCCAAAATTACCAAAAACGGCAAAAACATAGGAGGAAAACCTTTTGAACGAGCTCATCTTTACAGAATTTTTGATAACAAAATCTATTTAGGCAAAGTCTTTTATAAAGGGGAAACCTACGAAGGACAGCATGAAGCCATCATTTCTCAAGAACTTTGGGATAAAGTGCATAAACTCAAAGATATGCCCGTAAGAGAAAAAGCTCCCATTAACAAGACCTTTGAGTTCAAAACACTTAAAGGTCTTTTGTTTTGCGGATGTTGCGGCTATGCCATGGTTCCAACCAGAGCACAAAAACGAGACAGAGAATATCATTATTATACTTCTCTGAAAGCGTTGAAGAAAAGCTTCCGTTTTTGTGAAGTAAAATCCATTCCGGCGCTGGTTTTGGAAAACTATATCTTTGAGAAAATAAAATCCATAATGAGAGATCCTCTGCTTATTCATGCTATGTCTGAAGCTTTAAAAAAAGATTCTCCGGATATTGATGAATATAAAGTGGTAAAAACCATGGTTGATTCTGATTTTTGTGAAACGATATCCGCAGAAACAAGGCAAAACCTATTTAATTTCTTTATCGAAAAAATCACAATTTGGCCCAACAAAATCAATATTCGCCTAAAGCCTAAAATCAATAAAATCGTGCAAAAGAGCTTGCTTGAAAACAAGATATGGTTCTTTAACTCAGATCTGCAAACCTATGAAATGACGGAAGAAGTTTCATTTTTGAAACGCAACCAACAAACTGAAATCCATGTCTCCGGCGAGGCTGCAGAAAGACGTCAAGACAAACAATTGATTGTGGCGCTGGTTCGGGCTTTCGGTTGGCAAAACAAACTCGATAAAGGCAATTTAAACATTCAGGAACTATCAGAGCTAGAGCAATTAGAACGAGGCTATATGGGAAAAATCATCAAACTAACCTTATTAGCTCCAGATATTGTTGAAACTATTTTGGCCGGATTACAGCCGCCCAACTTAACTCTTATTAGCTTTTTACGCTCGCCTATTCCGGTTGATTGGAACGAGCAACGCAAAAAATACGGATTTTCATCCTAAATACTCAATAACAGTCTGCACTTGAAGCGCCTCTTTAACGAGGTGTTTTTTTGTGCTTTTTAAAGGATATTGCCATGCAAGGATGGTTTAAAATCTATCGACAAATAGAAGATTGGGAATGGTACAAATCACCCAATACAAGACATTTGTTCGAACATCTTATAGGCAGAGCCAATGTTGAACCTAAAAGATTTAAAGGAACACTTCTACACCGCGGTGAATTGATTACCAGTGTCGGACATTTGTCTGACCAGACCGGATTATCCATGAACCAAGTTAGATTAGCCTTGAGAAATTTGGAATCTACCGGAGAAATTATTTGCCAGCGCACAAATAGATGGACGAAAGTTAAGGTCACAAATTTCAATAAATATCAAAATGTTAAGTGTGATAGCTCTACTGATTTTAATAGAGCAAAGAACATTCAAAACACAAACACATCACAAACAGATGACTCTCGAAGCACATTAAGTAAAGAAGATAAAGAAGTTAAGAATAGTAAGAATCTGATAACCCAAGAAAAACAGCAGCAATTATTACTCTATGAACAATATTTTTCGGATTTTTGGAACAGTTATCGTCCTGTATCCGTTAATGGGGAGTTTGTTGCCAAGGGCTCTAAAAAGCTCGCCAAAGAGAAGTTTTTTAAGATTTTAAGAAAGGGAGAAAATTATGAAAACATTAAACGAGGCCTTATCAAATACCTTAATTACTGTCAAACAAACTCAATCAAATCATGCGGATGTTGTGTCTTCCTTAACCAACAAAGGTGGCTTGATGACTATTCCACCGGCAGAACTGTGCAAGCAATCACCGGAGCAAAACAACAAGCAACTCATAGCAAAATTGGAGCAATCGCTGAAGTTGTCAATTACTATCGAGGTTCGACTGAAATATACTGACCACGGCGCAGATTTTGTGCCTAAATATATAGTTCCTGAAAAAATGACAACACAACAAAAGAATGAGGCATTGAATCTTCTCTCCGCTTATATGCAACCCTCTCCTCCGGATATTGTTTCTCAAATGTTGGGAAAACTGGTTTTGCGTTGTACCAACAGCAATAATCCATTTGACACAAAAGCCTGGCTGATGTGTGCGGTGGAAGACCTATCTGTCTTTCCGACAGATATTGTAAAAGAAGTCGTGTTTGGCTACCGCGGAACTTTTTTACCGGCTATTAACACTCTACTCACGCAATGTGAAAACTTGTTTTATTATCGTCAAAAGATGAAATCAGATGTTTCTCGCGCATCTTTGTCCGATTAAAACATCCACGGGTCCTTCCTCCCTATTTTTTATATGCGGGGACGCAAGCCGCGGCTTTTTTCTAGCGAAACAAAATTTTTTTGGCTGGTCACTGGTCACCTATAAACTATTGAATATCAATAGCTTATAAAATCTGGCTGGTCACTTTGACTGGTCACCCTCAGGACACTAGAGTTACTGGTCACCTGACTGGTCAATTTTGATCAGAATTTAGTTATAAGAATCAATCTCTTATAAAAAATTTATCATTTTTATGCATTTTGTGAGAACGATTTTTTTCTTTTTTGACTTGTTCTCTTTCGTAAGACATCAAAAAGGAGAAAAAATGATGACACATAATCAAAGTGAACCGGAAATCATAATCCAACAAATCAAAGAAAAATTAGAAACGGCAGCTTATGTTGAAAGACTGTTACCCAAAGTAAAGGTTACTCCATTCCCCGTTTAGGCAAAAGAATTGATGTTGTGCTTATCATCAAAGGGATCATCTTTGTTTTAGAATTCAAAGTCGGAGCAAAAGAGTATTTACGCCAAGATATTGAACAAGTTTGGGATTATGCGCTGGATTTGAAAAATTTTCATGAAGAAAGTCATGCCGCCGTCATTGTTCCCATTTTAATAGCAACCGAAGCAAAAGATTGCACCGCCGCCCTCATCTTCTCTCATTATAACGATATGGTTTTTGAACCGGTATTGTGTAACACCGACAATTTACCTTTGGTTCTAGACAAGACGCTTAAAAATTACGCTTCTTCTCTTGATTTATCCGACTGGCCGTGCAGCCGATATATGCCGACTCCTACGATTATTCAAGCTGCCAGTTCTTTATATCTTAATCATTCGGTTGAAGATATCACACGCTCGAAAGCTTCCGGCGAAAGTTTGAAGAAAACAACAGATTTTGTGCAACAGATTATCGATTACTCCCGAGACAATTCTCAAAAATCAATTTGCTTTGTAACCGGTGTACCCGGTGCCGGTAAAACTTTGGTTGGCTTAAATATTGCCGTTCAGCAATTCAAAGAAAATGAAAACGGCGGAAATTCTTTAGCGGTCTATTTATCGGGAAATCAGCCGTTGGTAGATGTTTTAAGCGAAGCTCTGGCCCGAGATAAAAAGAAGCAAGAAGAACTTAAAAACCCCGGAAAGCGTTATAATCTGACCGACGCGCGAAGAAGCGTAAAATCTTTTATACAGATTGTACATCACTACCGCAATACATCTTTGAATAAACTCAAAAAGCCAATAAAAAACGGTATTTTGGAAATTGATCCGTTAAAAATAAAAAAGCATCAAGATGATGGATATTCTGAAGTTGAACATGTTGCTATTTTTGACGAAGCTCAAAGAGCTTGGACCAAGCAACAGCTTGCCGGTTGGCTAAAACGTAAGCAAGGAATTCAGGATTTTCCGATGTCTGAGCCTGAATTTTTGATTTGGTCGTTAAACCTGCGTGAAGATTGGGCGGTAATTGTCTGCCTAGTGGGCGGTGGACAAGAAATTAACACCGGAGAAGCCGGAATTGCGGAATGGCTGAGAGCCATCAACAACAGTTTTCCGAATTGGAATGTGTTTATTTCCGATCGCTTGGCCGGAAAAGAATATGCAGAAAACGAGTTAGACGGTCTTTTGCAAACTCTGCCCAATGTTCAAAAAAATGCTGATTTGCATTTATCTGTTTCTATGCGCTCGTTCAGAGCCGAACAATTATCTAATTTTGTGCATGCCTTTTTGGATGGCGATGTTCCTGTGGCCAAAAATTTATTGGCGACAATTTCGGAAAAATATCCCATTCGCATCACCCGTTCTTTGGATAAAGCAAAACAATGGTTAAAAAATCAAAAAAGAGGATCGGAAAGATATGGCTTATTAGTATCTTCACAAGCGCAAAGACTCCGCCCTCTTTCGATTGATGTACGTTGCAAACCTGATACGGTCCATTGGTTCTTAGACGATATCAGAGACATTCGCTCTTCACTTTTCTTGGAAGATGCCGCTTCTGAATTTGATGTTCAAGGTTTGGAACTTGATTGGACTTGTATTGTTTGGGACGGAGATTTGCGGCGTGAGAATAACCGCTGGGGTAATTATTCTTTTACCGGAAATAAATGGCAAAATATTCGTTCCGAAGAAAGAAAAGCTTTTCAAATAAATGCCTATCGAGTTTTGCTGACACGCGCCCGACAAGGAATGATCATCTGCGTTCCCGAAGGAAACCCCGAAGATGAAACCCGCAACCCAAAATACTACGATGAAACTTTTGAATACCTTAAATCCATTGGGATTCAGGAGATATAGGATTTATTTTAGAAATATTATTTTACAACTAAAATGTACAAACCAGTATTTTTGTATAATCTTCTAGTTTATATCTCTCATCTTCCCAAAATTTGGTTGGTAATTTGACGCAACGCGGATTGTCGATATTATAAACACAATATAATTCATAAACATCTGCATGTTCTTTCGCAAAATTCAACTCATTCTCGGAAATATAAAATCTTCCTCTTCTTCCAGTTTTGACCTCAACATAATGTTTTATTCCCTCAGCATCTATATATGACAAATCACAACCATTTTCTGACAATCCAGGAGGCAACATATTCATTTCTACAAATGCTTCGGATAATGGAGTTACTTTGTCTTTCCCATACTTTTTGCATAACAAATTATATATTGACCTTTCTCCTTTATTTCCATACTTTTTTAGCTCTCTTTTCATCCTAATATCTTCTTCCAAGGCATACATTTTTTGATGATGTTTTGTTTCTCTTGATACTCTAAGAGTTCTATCCGTATATTTTATTTCCTCCTCTAGTGGAACTAGCTCATCAAATTGTGAACATTCATCAGCAATCTTACTGCATTTATCGTTTATTTGTTCTTTTTTTTCTTGTTCATGTAACCAGTTTATAAAATCCTGTTCCTTTTTGAAATAAATCATTTGTTGAACATCATCATCATTGGCAATTTCATTCTTATATTTATTCTCACGATTAAGATGCTCATAATTATTTTTATAAGAATTTGCAGCATCATTTTTTGAAATTATTTGGTCATCAAACCCAAATTTTTTCTTTATATATTCAACAACGTCAAAATTTACCGTATTTATTTCTTCCGATATTCTATGATTTTTAAATTCTCTCAGGTCTGCCAGAAAAGTTTTTTGCTTTGTTTCATTATTGAGAGCTTGCGTATATAAAAAATTTTTGTAGTTTGTACTTTTATCAATAATAAAATCACTGACTTTCTTTTCAAAATATGGCATTAAATTAATTGGATAATCAAAATTTTTATCACAAAAATCCTTAACATCTATATTCAATTGTTTAAATATTTCTATGATTTTTTGACTATTATAAAAATTGTTTTCACTAAAATCAAAAAAATCAATATCAATGGTGTTACAATCATAATCATTCTTAAACTGTCTGATTCTGCTAAAGAAATTCTCTTTTATACGATCAGCATAGCTTTTCTCTTCAATTACGTCTAATGTTCCAAATTCATCTTCTATCAATAATTCTCTGTCACTCTTCTTTTCTCTACCAAAAAGCTCTCTTAATTTTGCTGCATCAAATCCCGGTGTATTTGCTAAATGTTCATATATATCTTTAATGACATTTGCTAGTCTCATTACATCGAAATTTTCACCTGTTACTTTTACATACCAATTTGTTTGTGAGCTATTTATGTACGAATATTCATCCTCCATAAAATTAGTTAAGTCTTTTTCTTTAACAGGGATTATTGTGGCAAGTTTTATACTTAAAAATTTCCCGAGTTTTGCTATATTTGCGTTTCTTTCTCCAAAAGCTGAGGCATACTTTTTAAACTCGTTAAAATAATTTTGAAATTTTTGATCAGCCGGACTTATTTTTATATTTTCCACATCAATTACATAAGTTCTTTCATATTTCTTACAACCAAAAACCTTTACAAAATTTTCGTTGTTTGTCCTCAAACCTTTTTCAACAATAGGAAGATTTTTTTTATTAATGATAGTATTACTTGGTAAAATTGCCTCTCTAGCATATATGAATTGGAGCTTGCCTTCATATCTTACTAACATTTTACCTTCTGCAAGAAACTTGTCTTTATTTGAAGATGCTTCAAAATTTGCCTTAAATGTCGGTTGTTGGATAATGTTATATATTGATTTATATAAATCAATACCTTTACTAAATTCAACAGCCGGAATTTGTAACAATATATTATAGAACGTATTTGATGATAAGTCAGTTATCTGTTTTTTAAATTCAAAACAACCTAATATCTCCTGTATTTTATCAAGATTTACACCTATATTCTTTGCTAGTTCTTCAATATTGAATACTTTTCCTGATATATTAGAAGAAGTTGCAATAACAGGTGCAAAATCGCAAAACTTCAAATTACTACCGGAATAAACAAGAATATCTCTTGGTGAAAATTTTTCATTTCCTATCTTTATCCATTTTTCTTCATTAAATATTTCCAGTATGTAATTTTGTATATCGCCCTCATAATTTCGCCAAGTATATTGCCTTGTGGTACGATAATTTATTTTTCCCCCGTATCCTTCTGAAGCGTTACGTAAATGATTTTGTAATTTGGTATCTTTTACAATCCATTTAAAAATATTTTCTGTTGATATATTTCTTAAAATATTGGGCAAATTATCTATGACAGCTACAAAAATATTTAAAACTGGATTAGGATAACTTCTTGTATCTATATTCTGTTGGCAAATTTTAACATAAGATGGATATATTTCATTTCCTTGTATTTCTTTTAGTTCTATGTTTGGATAATCTTTTACACCAAACTTTGATATAAACACTTTAAATGCTTCAATATCTGTTTCTACTCCAAATTCCTCTGGATCAGAAAAACAAGCATATTCATCATCAAATAAAAAATTTGCTAAAAAATTATTATATTTAGGGCCGAAGTATAACTTCTCACTATCCTTAATGCCTAATGAACAGGGAAAGTTGTACTTAATTTTACTGATATCTGTTCCTTTTTGAGGTTGCCAATCAGGAGTGTTTCTATAATTTTTCCAAAGCCATTTAACATACTCAACAGCTTTTTCATAAGTATCTACCGAACTGTTAATTGTTGTAACGATATTACTTCTATCTCGGTATTTAAAATTTATGCAATGAATTATAGGTGTAGAAGACTGGCAGATTAAACGAGAGATTGGCGTTCCTGAATCTTTTTCTTTGAGACTTAAAATTTCAGGCGACTTTTTAAGTTCTTCAAACAAAATTTCCTGATATTCTTTATCTATTGCTGGGATTTTAACCCATTCAGGTATATCATTCGATTGCCAGTTTCCATCTAAGAAGTAACATTCTTGTCCATATTTTATCCAGTTGCCATTTTGTTGTTTTAGGAGATTAGGAAGTTCTTTTTTATACTTGTTGTTATTCCACCATATAAAAACACGGACTTGCTCTTTTTTTGACCAATGATGTGATACCGTATTGATTTTTTTACAAAGTTCATTCTCTTCGTAATCTAGGCTAATATTGTTTTTATGAGCTAAAAAGTCCATAAAAATTAAAAGGCTACTATCGGCAATTGGTTTTAATAAATCGGAAAATGCTTCCCCATAAAACAAATCTGGAAAATTATTATCCAGTATTTTAGGATTATCCCAAAGGGATATATTTTTTTCATTTACAGTTTGAAATAACTCTATTTTCGAAATTTTTTTATAATAATATTCCTCCATTTCTGTAAAAGGAGTTGGAAAGCTCCAATTTTTTCCAGACTGAGGAAAATTTTGCGGGATCAGAATGTTATACGCCTTTCTAAAATTACCATCTTTTACCAAGTTAGCAATTATGTCACACAAAAAATCAATTTGGCATTTAACAATTTCTTTGTTATTACTGCTAGAATCGACAGTATTTCTATTTGCTCCTAAAGCATACGACGCATGCATTAAACAATTAAATGGCGACTGCGTATTTAATAAGGGAAAATAAGAGTACAAATGTCGAGACTGGAAATTCTCGCTATTATCAGGGATAGCTATTGCCAGATCTATGTCTTTTTCAACATCATCTTCTTTGAGTGCTTTTTCAATTACTCTTGTAAATACGCAAAAGGGCTCTTCTTTTTCAAGATGATTATCTATAAATTTTTTCAAAACAACCGTATTTTTCTCTTTAGTTTGTTTTTGATATAAAAACTCAGACCCGTTTATATTTATCCGTATTTTGCTGATATTAGGTATAAATAACAAAATTCGTATATCTATATTTTGGATTTGCTTAAGAACATTATAATCATCTTGGTTTTTATCAGAACTGACTTTAATTTCAATCGTTGTCTTATTTTTATCGTACTCCTTATAATCGTCCAAATTATAAGGAACTGCTAACATAGGAAAGTGAAGATTAGGATAGTTATTTAATTGCTTTTTTATCTGAGAGTTTTCTTTATGACGGACAAAAAGCTCCTGAGCATATTTTTCACTAAAACCAATATGGAAATCTCCAGATATAATTCTTACTTCTTCCGCCCAATTCAGAATCGAGCGAAATCCTGTTCCCTTATTGCCGATATATTTTCCTTTTTTTGTACTGTTATTACCTTGAACAATGGCTTTTATACCATCATAATCAAAAAAAGTTCCCGTATTTGCAACACGCAAAATATGATTTTGTTCATCATAATCTATAATTACTTCTAAATCACATTTGGCGACTTTACCTTCGTTTATCATTTTTTGGAAAGCATCGTCCGCATTTTGCAGTAATTCCAAAATTTCTCTTCCGTGATAACCTTTTATTTGTTCCTTTTCTATATTATTCTCTTGAATAAGCAAATCACGCTCTTGGTCTCTTTTTTGATTATCAATATATTCATCTCTAAGTCGTTTTATATATTCTTCTGCTTGGGTTGTCATTTTTTTATCCATAAGTCTTTGCAAACACCGATTATTCTTATTTAAAATTCAATATATCAAGATTGTTAACATTAATTATATATACATTTTCATAACATTCAACTCAAAGTTAGCCTAATAAGTGTTGTATCCTTGTTTGCTACTATTTTGTAAAATTCATTTTACACTTTTGTATATTTTTACATTTTTATAAAATGTATTTTACAAATTTGTTGGCTTTTATGTTGTTGATGTTTCAGCATTCAAGATATCTTTGAACATTATCCCTTTTTATTTACACCAAATTCTTTGGCGTATTGGGGATAGCCGGCCAAAGCATCTTCGGTTTGTTCTACGATTTCCATGGTCTTTTTTGCTGCAATTCCAAAAGGTTCAGCGGTTTTGATAAAGTCTTGCGTTGTAATGTCTTTACCTTTTGCATTGACCATTGCCGTTTGTTCGCCGTTTATCCCTTCCGAAGGTGTTAAGTCATAAGCCGGCGTTAGCTTCCAATTATTATTTTCATCCAGCATAAATGAGAAGTTTTTACTATGGTCATCTTTGTTTCCCGATTTAACATTAAAAATCATCAGGCGTACCATTTTTTCTACTTCCCTGATATCTTTGGTTAATATAGAAGTCAGTTTTAACAAATCCGAATAATCAATGCTGGCGTATCTGTGACTGGCATGGAGCAATCCGCAAGCCGTATGGACATGAATTTTTTGTGTTCCGTTTCTATCAAATCTTTTTACCCCGAAATGTCCGACCGAAGTTTTAGAAGGAAACAGATATGTTTCGGGCATTTCGACGCCGGCTTGCTTGGCAATCAGCGAATAAATATATTCTTGAGCACCAATATCATTACCGTCTAATGAAGAGGCAAATTTAATTATCCAAGGTGAAAAATCTTCTTTGGCTACATTGCCATGAATAATTTTTTGTTTATCTTCGGAAACCAAAGCCACGATTTTTGGTCTGGCACCTCCGGAGGAACCATTTAAGGTTAAGAGCTTTTCTAAGACTTCTGAACTTTCTCCTTCCAATATACGATTGGCTTCGGCACAAAGAGAATCCAGTTCTATTCCGCCGATAAACTCGTCATCGTTTTCGGTTATCGGCTCGTATTCTAAAGCCCCCATTGCATTTTGACCGATGATGGATAGACGTTTTAGCGGCGTGATTTGTTGTAATGACAAACCTTTTTTCTGCAAGGCACGATCAAGCAGCAAGCAGCCCCAGCCATCAGGCAGACTATCGTTAAACAAGCCGTACAAACCGCCAAAAGTTTGCTTCTTGTCTTCAAACACGCCTGATTGAAGCGGTAACATAAACGGAGAAATATTTATTCTTTCCGCAATAAACTCCGGTGCATACTCAAACAAGATGCGATGCCCGACCTCTTCCAAAACTCCGACATATTTACGCTTGCCAAAGCTATTCAAATAAACATTCAATCTCATTTGACGCTCCCTCTTTTACGGATTTTGGGTTCTTTTTTATTAAAAAGGCTTTCAATATTCGTATCTTTAACAAACAGTTTGTCAAAATCTTCCATAATGCCCAAACTTACGGAAATCTCGATTAAAGATTTCAACGATATTTCGCCGGTGCGTTCAAAACGTTTCAAGCTGCCCAAGCTCACGCCGGAGCGCAAAGATAAACCTTCCTGAGAAAGATTTTGCTCCAAGCGAATGGCCTTGACTCGTGCGGCAATCTCTAGCATGACTTCTTGTGTTGATTTTAGAACAAAAGACAATATATTATCTCCAAACTATAAAAATCGCATATAATAGATATTATATTATCTGTTATGCAATAAGTCAAGTCTTTCTAAGATTGTAATAAAAACAACCCTTGATTTTATCTCAAACCACGGGTGCTGATGCTTAAAATTTTAGGGGTATGGGGGCGGATATCAAGGGCGGTCGTTCTTTTCGTACCCTATACACGACCATAAAGCAAAAAACCACCTTTAAGGTGGTTTTTTGCTTTAAATACTGCGGATACGAAACGAACTTTGCTGGTTCAACTATTAGTAATGTGAGGATAGTCCAGATTGGTATTTAAGGAAGAAGTATTGGTAATTGCATTAATTTTTTAGTTCAAATACAATATAATTTGACATTTGTTACAAAAGAGTTTAGCTGTAAAGAATAAAAAATACAATTATGTCAAATTTAAAAATTACTAATTATGGAAGAAATTATAAGAGCTCGGGTTTATGCAAAAGTGATTAATGTTATACCTGATCCTAGAGAAAATTGTGTTGCTAGATGCCATCTCAAGGTTGGTGCAGAGAGAATAGAATTTTTCAGAGGAACAGCGGCTGACGGAAGTTATCTTACATACATAAACTTTGGAAAGAACTGTTATTTTCTTATTGAACAAGCAAGCCAAGAGCTGTATCAAAAAATTTTGCATCTTTTTCCAGGAGATATGATAACATTGGAAGTGTTTTTTGATAAGCAGCACAAGCCTATAGTTAAAGATGTAATTATTGAAAAATCGACAGAGGTATACGACTTGTGGGAGTTCTTCAATGGTTAAATGGAATCGGATGACTAAAATATTCGTTAAGATTAATTAGTCCGTGGATTGCAAGATGTCTTTGATTATAAAAAATGCCTGTTTGTATAGACAGGCATTTTTTATATAGCGTTAAGCCAGAACAAAGTTGAGGTAAAAGGTTACAGTGTCAGCGGTTTGATATTATAAATAGCCACTGGTCTTAATCGGTTTTGCTCTAGGGTCAGCACTCATTCTCGTGCCGTTAACATCATTCCTTTTCGAATTTGGAGTTTAGACCCTTGCAACAAACAGATGCTTACGTAATCTCCAGCGACGGCTTCCTTAACAGATGTTTTTTGCGTTTTATCATAGGGGTGATGTTTACTTAAAGATATGCAGAGATTCTCCATTTCTTCGTTTTCACCTATGACCATAAGTTTGTCAAAAATTTTTATGCATCCGCTTTGAATTTTGCCAGTTACGAAAATGCCGTAACGATAGAATACATCGTCAATACGCATAGAGAAAGAACTTTTTTGTACCATAATTATTGGGTTTTAATGATTAAACATAATGATGAATTTTGGTAAAAGTTATGGCTGTTTCTTCTAAAAGTCAATGTTTTTCAGCTATCATCCATTTAAAAGAAAAGGATTTTCGGGAGAGAAATTCTGGCAATATTGGAGCAGAGAAGGAGATTTCTTGTTGCAAGTTTTTATCTGTTCTTGAAGGTTGGCACCAGAGAACGGCGGAAAGATTGCCGAGGGATTTTTCAGGCGTTTGAGGAAAACAGTCTGGAGCAGCGAGTCTTATATGAACTTTCCGGTGATGCTTGCGGGAGCTGCGGCTATCTGTTCCGAGGTCCCTGTGGCTACAATACAGCCGCCGTCCGTTCCGCCGCCCGGACCCATATCTATAATATAGTCGGCATTGCGGATAACATCTAAATCATGTTCAATAATGATAACGGTAGCTCCGTTATTGACAAGAGTTTGGAAGACATCCAGCAATGTTTGTACGTCTAACGGATGTAAGCCTATTGTTGGTTCATCGAATACAAAAACGGAATCGGCTTGTCCTTTTCCCATTTCACTGGCCAGTTTTAACCGCTGTGCTTCTCCTCCGGAGAGTCCCGGTGTTTCTTCGCCGAGAGTCAGATATCCAAGCCCAAGGTTTTGCAGGACTTTCAGCCTCTGGGAAACGATTTTTAAGTCTTTACAGGCTTTCAAAGCCGAGTTTATATCCATTTCCATGAGTTCCGGCAGAGAAAATGCCTCCCCGCTTTTGCTGATATATTTTACGTTGTCGGCGAGCTTGGCATATCTTGCCCCCCTGCAGTCCGGACAAGGGATTTCCACGTCTGGAAGAAACTGAACGTCGAGGTTGATGATACCGGTGCCATCGCATACGGGACATCGCAGCTTTCCTGTATTATAAGAAAAATCTCCGGCTTTATATCCTAATTTTTTAGCGTCGTCGGTTTTGGAAAAAATTTTGCGCAGTTCGTCATGAACATTAGCATATGTTGCGACTGTAGAACGGATATTGATGCCTATCGGCGTTGCGTCAATCAATTTTATCTGTTTAATTCCGTTTGCTTCAATGGATACGATATGTTCCGGAAGCTTTTTTCCGTTTATGGCGGCTTCAAGCGCCGGAATCAGGCTTTCCAGGATTAAGGTTGTTTTGCCCGAACCAGATACTCCCGTAACAGCGGTCATTCTTCCTTTAGGAATATTAACGGCCAGCGGTTGGACAGTGTGGATATTCCGAGTGGCAAGCTTGATGATTCCGTTGTCGAACATCTGTTTAAGAGCAGGACGTGAAGTGCGCCGCAGCTTGGCTTTTCCGGAAAGAAACGGCGCTATTATGGAATTGGGGTTTTCCTTTATATCAGAGATTGTTCCTTCGGCTACAATTTTTCCTCCGGCGGCTCCTGCCTGTGGTCCCAGTTCAATCAGCCAGTCCGCGGCAGACAAAATCTGTGTTTCGTGGTCGACTAATATGACAGAGTTGCCGTCTGCAACCAAATCCCGCATAACGCCGTTCAAGCCGATTATATTGGAAGGGTGCAGACCGATGGATGGTTCGTCCAAGACGTACAGTACTCCGGTTGTACGGTTGCGGACAGCGCGAGCCAGCTGCATTCTTTGCCGCTCACCGGTCGAAAGTGTTGATGCCGCACGGTCGAGCGAAAGATAGCTCAGCCCTAAATCTATCAGACGGGTTGCCGCTGATTGAAAAGCCTCGCATATACTTTGAGCCATGGGGCGCATTTCTTCGTTTAAAAATGACGGAATGCCATTTACCCATTCGGCCAGTTCTCCTAAAGGCATTTTACAGGCCTTATCCAATGAAATTCCGCATAAAAGCGGTGTCCGAGCGACGGCGGAAAGGCGGCTTCCTTTGCAATCAGGACAGATATCCTGCTTCAGAAATTTTTCCACCCGTTTCATTCCTTGTTCGTCTTTGACTTTTGCTAAGGCGTTTTGGACGGTATAGGTTGCATTGTAATATGTAAAATCCAATTCACCGGCCTGATTGGAGTTTTTTGCTTTATACAAAATATGTTTTTTCACTGCGGGACCGTTGTAAACGATATCCTTTTCCTGTTCCGTAAGGTTGCGGAAAGGGATATCGGTTCGAACACCCATTGCTCGGCAGACATCCGTCATCAGCGACCACATAAGCGAATTCCATGGGGCAACGGCTCCTTCGTCAATGGTGAGGGACTCGTCCGGCACGAGTGCGGCTTTATTTACGGTTCTTACCATTCCGGTTCCATCGCAGGTTGGGCATGCTCCCTGACTGTTAAAGGCCAGCTCTTCGGCAGATGGCGCATAAAATTTTGTACCGCATTCGGGGCAGACCAGTTCCTGTCCGGCTGCGACGGCAAGTGTCGGAGCCAGATAATGCCCGTTTGGGCAGCGATGACTTGCCAGCCGTGAGTACATCAGTCTGAGACTGTTTAACAATTCAGTTCCGGTACCGAAGGTACTTCGAATACCGGGAATGCCAGGCCGCTGACGTAAGGCCAATGCGGCAGGAACATAAAGAATTTCGTCTACCAGTGCTTTTTCCGCCTGAGTCATCCTTCTTCTGGTGTAGGTAGAGAGGGCTTCAAGGTAGCGTCTGGAACCTTCTGCATATAAAACACCTAAAGCCAGTGATGATTTGCCTGAACCGGAAACACCGGCAATGCCTACGATTTTGTTTAGGGGAATGTCTACATTAATGTTTTTCAGATTATGTACTTTTGCGCCGCGAATCTTTATTTTATCAACCATGGTACTGCCTGACATTTGTGGTATGTGTTGCAATTGTTTGTATGGTGAAAAAGGTTTTAAGTCAAGCTGTTCTGACAATTTTAGGTTTAAAGCAACAGGCTGTTTCGGAAAAACAGCCTGTCAGGAAATACGAATCTTATTTTTATTTTGCAGATAAAGGGGGCTAGTCGAGCCAGTATTCAATGGTTGAAACGACGCGGACAGTCTTGTCTATTTGTTGCGACTCGAAACTGTTTGGCGCCTGTTCCCGCGGCAGAATGGAGAAAACCCCTTGATTTGCCCGGCGGATTTTTCCAACCTTGCTATCAGAACTTTTAGCAAATTCATATGCGGCTTCTTTGGCGTTTTTGGTTGCCTGCTCCAGCATTTGCGGTTTTATATTATTAAGTTTTGTGAAAATGTAAGAAACGGGATATTCATACGAGGCGCTGTCGAAGATAATGCCTTTGGCAATAAGGCTGTCTGTCTGCGGAAGAGATTTTTCTACCAAGTCAACATTATTGCTTCTTACCGTAATGGTTTGCGAAAGAATGAAACGAGAGGCATTGGCGTCGTTGCTACGGTAGGGGTTTGCCATCAGGTCGTTGGTTTCTATTCTGCCGAGGCTGATTTCGTTATTGCTAAATCCCTGTTTCTTGAGAAAGGCATTAATTTCTGCTGCCTGAGAGGTAATTTTCTGTTGAGCCGGAACGAGTTCGTTGCCTGTGATGACAAATTTTAATTTCCAAATGGCAAGGTCTGCTCTGACGTTCATTTCGGCAAGTCCTTTGACCGTAACGGAGTTGTTGTTTAATTTGGCCTGATAGTAGTAGTATCCCGGGAAAAATCCGCCGATAACAAGGCCGAGTGCAAGAAAAATGGAGGCGATTACTTTTGACATTATTTTTTCCTTTCAAAAAATGACTATACGTTAATGTAATCTTTATGTTAAATTTGGCAATAGGTAAAGGATTTTTTATAAAAAAAAGTTCTGCACTTTGGCAGAACTTTTGCCTAATATTCTGGTGATATCCGCTATTTTTTGAACCCCATATCTTCAAGCCAGCCGGAAACGCCCAATGTTCGGCTGCCATAACCGACCCAGCCGTTTTGTTTGACTGAGCAGCCATTGCATTGGGCAGTTAAATCGGTAATTGTATTTTGGACACCGCCGCCCCCGTGCGTAATGAACGGGATAACGGTTTTGCCCTTCAGGTCATAATCGGCAAGAAAACTGCTGACGGCGGGCGCAATTGTTCCCCACCAGTTCGGCGAACCGATAAAAATAATATCGTATTGTGCGATGTTGTCGATTTTTCCTTTTAATTCAGGGCGGAAACCTTCGTTAATCTCCCTTTTGGCCTGTGCCGTTGTTGCCCGATATTCTTCCGGATAGGATTGAACGGTTTCAATGCGAAAGATGTTTCCGCCGGTTTTACTGCGGATTGCTTCGGCAACGTCTTTGGTGTTGCCGGACAAAGAATAATAAGCAATCAAAACTTTTTTGTCGTTTGGCATGATATTTTCCTTTTTTTCCTGTGCGTTGCAGCTGTTGAATGCAGTTAAAGCCGCAGCAGATGCTGCTAATACGGCAATGAATGTGAGTAGTTTAAATTTCATAATGTGTATCTCCTTTTGTTTGTTCCGTAAGGTAATATAGTTTTTAGAGTTAACTCTAAGTCAATGGTTTTTTATGGCTGTGGGTAAAAAAAATATTTGAGGCTGGTATGGTAAAAAATGTGCTGTTTTCAGATAGTGTTGTATTGTTTTGGGCGATAACTGTTATTTTGGCTGTTCATAGTATTTGGGAATGAAGTCAGGGTGCAAACTTGCGGGAGCAATATAATCCCAGTTCAAACAAAATATAAGTGGGAACTGCCAGCATTAACTGGCTGACGATGTCGGGCGGCGTTAAAATTGCCGCGATAATCAGAATGGCCGTAAAGACATAGGGCCTTTTTGCTGCGACGGCGGTATAAGATGTTATGCCGGAACGGATAAGCATATAGGTTATCAGCGGAAATTGAAACATCAGGCCAAAGATTACAGCAAGCTGCAGGCTTAATCCGATGACATTTGAAATTCCCAGAACGGCTTTTATATCAGCGGTGCGGAAACTTAGGCCAAATTTAATGATAAGCGGCAGAATAAAGATGAGGCAGAATATGACGCCTAAAATAAACATCAGACTGGAAGAGAATATAATTGATTTGATAAACCTGCGTTCGTTTTCATACAATGCGGGAAGGACAAAATTCCAAATCTGCCGGGCTATGTACGGAAAGCAGATTAAGATATCCAATACCAGCGCCAGTTTAATTTGCAGGATAAACACTTCCGCGGGAGAAAAGAAGTTTAGCGTTGCCTGCTGTCCCGAAAGCAATATTTTTACCAGAAAATCAAGACAGGCAGGCGTAAACAGAAATGACGGAAAAAGCATAATGCCCAATGCCAACAGACATCGCATCAGCGTAGTGCGCAAAGCTTCCAAATGCGTTATCAGCTCTCCTTCGGAATCCGTTGCAATATGCGTTGCGTTATTTGTTGTTTTTTTTGTCGTCATTTTCCTGTTCAATACTTTTTTCTATGGTTTCTTTGAAGCTGGCTGCTTCATTTTCAAGCGCTTCTTTGGCTTTTTTGTATTCGTAGGAAGCTTTGCCTAATGCTTTCGCCAATTCAGGAATCCTTTTGCCGCCAAACAGCAGCAGGACGACGACTAAAATCAGTACTAATTCGCTTAAACCTATTGACATATTAATCTCCTTGGGTTGGGGCAGAAGGGAGTCTGCCATCTTGTTTATGATTGAGGATTTTTTGCCGGTTAACGGTTCCGACTTTGATTGCGGAAACCGGGCAAACAGCCTGACAGGCGCCGCAACCAATGCATTCGCCGGGGTTTATTTGCGGAAACTCCCCCTGCGGTTTGGTGATTGCCGAACGGGGACATTCCATAACGCACAGTCCGCATTGAATACAGGAATCTTCATTGACGGCAGCCAGCCCGATTTGCGTTTTTTGTTTTTCGGGGAGAGATATGCTTCTGATTGCGCCGGAAGGGCAGACTTCCGAGCATTTATTGCAATTGTAATCGCAAAAACTTTTTTGGTATTTTATATGCACAGCGGGAAATTCATTATCAGCTTTTTTTATGATTTTCATTGGGCAGTTTGTTACGCAGAGATTGCAGTTCAGGCATTTTTCGGCGAGTCTGTCTGCGGAAACCGCTCCGGGAGGGACGATTATGTTTTTAACTTTGCGGGCTATGCCTTTGCTTAAGTTTAGCCCTCCTTTAAAAGCGGTTGCGAAGAGAACCATGGCTGCGGTTCCGGCAATAAAACGGCGGCGCCCGGGATTAAAAGGCTGGGAATTGCGGTGTTTGGGCGTTGAACCGTAGAAGATTCCGTGGTTATGACATAAGCTCAGGCATTTAAAACATTTTATACATGTTTCGTTGTCGACGGTTTTATTTTTGAAGTCAATGCAGCCAGAGGGGCATTTCTGGGCGCATAGCCCGCAGGCTACGCAGGCGTCGGAGTTTATGTTGATTTTATTGAGCGAAAATCGGGACATGAGTCCCAGAACAGCTCCGACCGGGCAAATATTAGTGCAAAAGAAACGCCCCTTTAGCCAAGTCAACAGAGCTATAGCTGTGAGAATGCATATTCCGTACAGAGCTCCTCCGGCGGCAGTTCCGGAAACGGAGTAGGGGTCAATCAGCCGCATCAGTACGGCAGTTCCGCCGAGCAGGGAACCGAAGGTTAAGGCTGCCAAAAAGTATTTGAAGGGCGTATTTTTTTGCGCGGGAAGTTTTTTGCGGCGGAACAACAGCAAAAAGAATTCCTGAAGCAATCCCAACGGGCATATTGTGGAGCAGTAAATTCTTCCGAATATAAGTGTAATTGCAATCAGCAGTAGCAGAAGAATCCCGGAGACTACAGTGAAATCAATAATTATTTTCTGGATTAAGGGGACTAAATTGAAATTGAAAATTTTTACGGGATAAAAAAGTCCCAGAAATCCGGCGATACATAATATTGCGACTATCAGCGCTGCAGTTATTCTGATTTTTTGAAGAGGTTTCGGACGGAGCATGTTATCTGTCTTTCTTTCAAAGAGTTCTTATACAGAATAGCTTTTTGTCTGACGTTAATCAAGAAGTTTTAACGGTTATGAGCCTATATTTAAACAGCTGAGATTAGACAGCAGCCGGAAAATCCGGCTGCTGTCCGGCCTGAACGGCGGTTTTGTTTTGAGATATGGAAGACAATCCTTTATGCATTTTTTCCCATTTCATAAGCTTCGTTCATGGCGGGAGAATTTTTAATGTCCCCAATCTGCCATGCGCCGGTTCCGTATATAATCCCTTTTTCTCTGGCTCCGTCGAGGCAGTCTTCAGTAAACCCTTTAAAACCCTGAATGGTTTTTTGCATATTGGCCGTACTGGTGTCTGCAGCGGCAACGATGAAATAAAAATCTTTGTTATGAATTTCTTCATACCGCGGAACTGTCCGATCTATCAAAGTTTTCATCTGGCCGTTCATGCTGTAAAAGTAAACGGGGGTTGCCATTACGATAACGTCGGCTTTAACCATCTTGTCCAGTATTTCGGCCATATCGTCGTGTTGTACGCATTTGTGAGTGGTATTACAAACTCCACAGCCGCGACAAAAGTTTATTTTGCAGTCGTTAAGATATATTTTTTCCACACGGTTTCCTGCTTTAACGGCTCCTTTGATGAATTGGTCGCAAAGCGTGTCCGAATTTCCGCCTTTACGGAAACTGGCAGACAGAACTAAGATTTGTTTGTTCATTATTTGTACTCCTTATCAGTTACGGGGTTAAGCCACTCAGTAGAATTGTTTGGCACATTGGTTTCAAGTGAAATGTGGGTAAACCATGAATCAGGAGCAGCGCCATGCCAATGCTCTATGTTCGGAGCAATGCGGACGATATCTCCTCTATGCAGGATGTTCAGTTTTCCGCCTTTTTCCTGATAGCGTCCTTCTCCGGATAGAACAAGAAGTATCTGGCCTCCGCTGTGTTTATGCCAGTTGGTTCGGGCTCCGGGTTCAAACGTTACATTGGCGAGGGGCGCGTTGAAGACGTCGTCTTTGGCGCTTAGCCGGCTGAGATAAGTTTGACCGGTAAAAAATTTCCCATAAGGGTTTGGCTCTCCCTGCGGGAAAATGGTGTCAATTGGTGCTTTTTTCATTTCAACAGCTCCTGTGGAATTTGTTAAAGCCAATAAAGAAGCGGCGATGGCCGTTATGAAAGTGAAAGTTGGGGAAAGTTTCATAAGTTTCTCTCCTTTTTGCTGATAACGGTTTCTGCTTTTATTTATATAGGTTCAGGAGGGGTTAATGCAGGGATACAGCTGTTTGATTATACTGTTTCGCAGCAGAAAACGACTCGACCTTGCTTAAGCATAATTTTTAGAGTTTGCTCTAAGTCAAGATATTTTTTATAAGTAAGGTGTATTTTTGAGTGTTTAGGGCGTACTTTTATGAAATATGCAGAAAATAATATGGATTAGAGTTTACTTTATCCCTAATGTTTTAATTGACATTGCGCGTATTTGCGGCCACAATAATAAAAAAAGGAGCAAATTATGCGTTATTCAATAGGACAAGTAGCGAAGAAACTCGGGCTGACGGCTCATACGCTGCGCTATTATGACAAGGAAGGGCTGCTTCCTTTTGTCAGAAAAGGATCTTCAGGCGCCAGAGTTTTTGAGGACGAGGATGTTGACTGGCTGATTATCATTGAGTGCCTGAAAGGGACGGGGATGCAGCTGAAAGATATTAAAAAATATATGGACTTGTGCCAGCAGGGCGATGCAACAGTTGGCGAACGGCTGGAATTGTTTAAGCGGCAAAAAGAAAAACTGGAGCAGCAGATGGCTGTTTTCCGGCAATATATGGAAAAAATTGATTTTAAAATCGCTTACTATACAGAGGCCGTAGCTAACGGCAGTGTAGACATTTATAAACGGAACAAATGCCTGGCTGCGGAACGGGAACGCTTATTCGGGCACAAATAACAGGATACAGACGACAGAAGCAGGCGTTCAGACGTAAGTAACAAGGTGCAGACAGAACGCAGATATTTAAGTGCAAGCAACGGGTAGTCTGCATTTGTCTGATAGCGGACATCGGATATTTGCGAGTCTGTTAATTGATATAAGCATGCGGCGCAGAAACAGAGTACAGCTCTTAAAATCTGCAGGAAAGCTGGTTTGATTGTGCTGGAGCGCGGCATCGGCGAATGTTTTGCTCTTTCAGATAATGCCTTTGATGGCTTCAAAAATCGGAGAGGAGGCGTCAGCAGAACTGCCGGCTCTGGGCATGGGCTCTTTGGTCAACAAACGATAATAATATATTAGTGAAAAAAGACGGACGGAGCAGGTAAGTCCCATTTTGGCGTCTTTGCGGGCATTAATCATTTCAAGTAAATTGTTTCTTTTTATGTTTTCGCGCTTGCAAATACTGTCAATAGCCTCCCATTCCGCATTAGCCAGGCGCATACTTGTTTTACGTTTATCAATGAAAATAACTTTGCTTGACAATTCAGTCATAATCGTTCTCCTGTTGATTTTTTTTGAAAGTATAGTATTAAGTTTTAATTTTGCAATAATTAATTGATTTTTTACTGATCTATATTCGTTTTATAAGGGTTTTATTTTTTTATATCTAATAAATGGAGATGTTGTGGCGAACGTTCAGGATTTGGACTTGGATTGTTTCGGTAATTTAAAATTAAGTAATTTGTGCGATTATAAACCCAGCTTTTCAGCCGGGAGAATGTTTATGAAAAAAATGGTAATTCTGATGTGTTGTCTGATGTGGATCAACTTTTTCGGTTTGCCTGCTGCTGCGCAATATGTGCGTCCGGGCTGGTTTGTGGTCGATAAAGTTGAAGGTGCCGACGGAAATTTTGAAGCAGAAAAGCATGGTGCGGATAAAGTGGAAGAACCTGAAGCTGATATTGTTTTGGGAGCAGAAGAATCTTATGTTTCCTTGTCGGAAAAAGAGCATATGAAGCATCCGGCTGATGAGAAACCTGCCGGTACGGGGCATTTTCGGGAGAATTTTTCGTTAAATAATCAGAATCTTCGATTGGCGGCAGTATGGTTGAAACAGGAGATGCTGAAGGCCGAAGGAGAGAATTTTGTCCTTTCCCCGCTGTCTTTTTATATTTTGTCAGTTTTAATTGCCAACGGCGTGGTGGATGAGTCTCTGTTGGAATTTTCTAAAATATTTCCTGTTTTGCGCATTCGCGATGTCGATGCGAAACTTGCCGAATATCTTAAATCTCAGAATGAAGGGATAATGTTGGTTAATTCCTTGTGGGGGAAGGTGTTCAGTAGACGTTACCGGGAACAGATGAACAATATGCTGGGGACGGAAATCTGGAGCCTACAGGAAGATACTGCACCAATTAATGCCTGGTTAAAGGAAAAGATAGGAGGTGCGTTTAATAATGCAGTTGAAATCAGGCCTGTGCCGGAAGGGGCTTTGTTTTTGGCGGGAGCTGCTTATTTTGATGGTGAATGGAAGTTTCCGTTTGAAGAGGAAAACACAAAGCTGTTGAATTTTTATAATATGGATGGCAGCATCGGCAAAGTTATGATGATGTCGCAAGAGCTTGTAACCGATTATTATGAAGATGCGGTGATGCAGGCTGTGCGGTTGTACTTTGCATCCGGGGATTATCTGACTGTTTTTCTGCCCCGGGCAGCTTCTGATTTTAATAAGTTTGCGGCAAATATCGGTGAGCGTCGACTCAAGCCTGAATTTAACAGAGAACGGGTTGAAGTCAGCCTGCCGCAATTTGAGTTGTTTTATAAAATTTCCGATTTTCGAAGCCTGTATGCGTTGTTTGGCGTGCAGAAAATATTTTTGCCGGACAATTATGATTTTGCCAAAATGATAAATTATGACTTTCCGGCTTATGTTGAAGAGGTTGCTTTGCAAACTAAAATAAGGGTAAGAGAAACGAGGGTTCGTAGCGGCGGTGCTGGCGGAAACGGGGCAGCGGAAACAGTTAAGCCGTCGGTGGTTACGGGACTTTCGGGAAAAGATGTAAAGGAATTTCGAGCAAACAGGCCGTTTATATTTATGGTTAACGAGGGTGATATTATCGGCGTTTACGTTAAAGGGTGCGTTGAGGCAGCAGAAACGGCGGGGAAAGAGGATTTTCAAAAGACAGGAACCGTGTATGTCAGAGAAAAAAAGAACGGTACGCCAGCTTGGTATGAGGATAAAAATCAACGCGGGGATTTCATTCTCCGAAATGATTTAAAAGATAAATCCCTTTCTGATGGCAATGTTTCCGAGGCGGTATTGTTTTAATCTTGCCAGACAGGCAGAGCAAAGGATTTTGTAATAAATATGTCCGTATGCCGTATATTGAAATGCAGGTGATATTGTTGTCGGGAAAAGGCTAAACTATTCCCTTTATCGCCTCGAATATAGGGCTGGAACGGCTGGCATCGGAAGTCATTTGGCTTAGAAATGATTTTCGGTAATATATCAGGGAAAATAAGCGGACAGAAGATGTCAGCCCCATTTTTTCATCTTTGTTTGCATCAATCAGTTCAAATAATTTCTTGCGCTTAATGTTTTCTCTCCGACAGATTGTATCAATAGCTTCCCATTCGGCCGGGGCAAGTCTCATGCTGGTTTTGCGGTTATAGATAGATATAACGCGATTAGATAATGAAGCCATATTTGTTTCCTCTAAAGTTGTTCTCTTTTGGGATTATATAAAACTAAAATTTAATATGCAACCTATATTTGTTTTATTTATTTTGTTACCTTTTTTATAGATTGTTCCAATGCGGCATTTATAAACGTATGAAATCAGGCATTTTCTATCCATATATAAGGTAAAAGTTCGTGCAGGAATTTTGTTTTTGTGGGGTTAATGATTATTTTGATGTTTAAATTTTGAGGGGTTATTTGAAAATCAGTTCGCGGCAGCGGCCGCTTTCTGTTTAAATAATTATTACGCGAACTCTTGATTTTTATTAAAAAATAATTGTATAGTATTGCCATAAAGATATGAGATGGTGGCAAAATGAATAAACAAATTGTCGTTAGTGAAGAAATTTTGTATTTGAGGCAGCTGTGCGATAAAATCAAAGTCAAATGTATTGCTGGATATTTTAAGCATGCTACAGAACGAGAGGCCTTAATTTATGAAAACATCATAAAAGTCAGCTTTAAGCTGCTTGAAAGTGTTGCGGGTAAAAAAGATGAAACTTTGTTTGAGCCGGAGGATTACGGCGGAAACGACTCTGAGCAGAAATACGGCTGGAAAAGAAACCGCGGTTTGTATAGAAAATCTCCAAATATAGGAACCGGTGCGGAGCAATGGAGCGAAAAAGAGATAAACTGGGCGTGCGAAAGGGCATATTATCACAGTTGGAGGCTTGACGGCAATAAATTTGTTAAATATGACGTATTCGACATTATGCCAAAAAATCCCGTTTATATTGATTTCGGACAGTCGGCGGTGTTTTTGGAATGGGGCGAAGATGAGAACCCTTACCGGGATTTACAGGCGGCCAGTTCATATTGCGAGCAAAGGCAACAACCTGGTTTTTCGATTATAGCAAAGATATTTAATGAAATTCTTAATTTGCTGGAAGAGAATGCGCCTCCGGTTAAAATTGTGCGGTTGCTGGAGAAATTTTCAGGCGACGGATAGTCTTTTAGTCATTTAAAATTACGACTTATTATGAACGGGGGATTTTACAGTATTGCGGAACCCCGGATTTATAAAGTTGCAATGACTGCCGCTATTTCTTGAGCCGTGTTCAGAGGGGTATCGGGGGGCTGCTGCCGCGTATAGTCTTCGTTTGCTATGTCTGCGGCGTATCCTTTGGAGCAAAGAGATTGAACAAAGCGCAGATGTTTCGGCGTCAGCCAGCCAGATCCGGTGAATATTCTCAATGTTTTTCCGGTGGCGGTGGCTTCGCTGCACATTGAAACAGAATCTCCCGTAACAACGATGTTGTCGGCGCATGCCAGAAATCCAAGATAGGGGTTTTCGTCTTTTGTGCCCCAGAGATATGCATAATGCGGAAAAGCATTCAGGGTGGACATGATTTTTTCTTCGGCAGCAGTACCGGTCCTGCGAGATGTTGTTATCAAGAGCGAACCGCCCTCCTTTTTCTTAAGGCTTTTGACTGCAAGAGCTAGCTGTTCGGCATTCTCAAGCGAGAACGGGTGCTTTTTGATTGCGCCGCCGATGATTACTGCCGTAACCGGATGCGGCAGAGTTGAAAATTTGTCATGCCATTTTTGGTATGCACTATCAAGTTTTTCACGAGTGACAAAATGCGGACAGCCAACAGTATAATGAATGTTAGGGGCATTAAATTTATTCTTGTCATGTTCAGGGGCGAATATAAATGTAAAGTCTTTGATGCCGGTGCGGCCGATATGCCCGAGTTGCACAAGCTTTGTTTCGGGATGCTTTTTTTTAATATAACGGGCAATTGGCGCAGTTCTTCTGGTAGGGGACAAAACAATGTCGGGATATGGGGCGCTGATTGTATTTTTGCTTTCGGAAACCAAGCCGAGCAAAGTTGTTCCGCGAATGAAGTTGGGCAGTGCCGCCCAACGGTTATACTCCAGCGTTTTTTCTGTAATGGTAAACCGGGTTTTATCAAGGCAGTCGGCAATTCCTTCAGCCTGATGGCGGCTGCCAATGCGGTTATCCAGCAATATCCATATGTTTTTTTTCATAAATTTAATCTTTTTGTCCGGTGAAAACGATATTTTTAGGTTTTATTAAGTTATATATGATAATGGCATATATGCAAGCAGAATTTTATTTATTAATGAGTGTGAGCGATGATAAAGAGTTTAGTTTTCGGCCTGGCGGCAATGGCGGCTTTTGCGGTTTCGGCAGAAGCCCAGATAGCGGCGCTTGACGAGGCAAAATATATTACGACGCTGAAAGTTGTAACCGACCATAAGATGAAAGATGCGGATTTGGAGCCGGATGTTGACAGGCTGCGTGAGAATGAGCGCTTTAAGAAAGAATTGATTAAGATGCTCGGAAAGCTGGACAATTCCCGCCCGAACAGCGCTAAAAACCAAAAAATCATGCGTATTTTGGAAAGAGCGGGCAAAGAAGTTTATAATGAATTAAAGTAGGGGGGGCTTATGAAAAAGATACTGGGTATGACAGCTTTTTTGCTGTTAAATGCATGCACGACGGAATATATTCTGATGGATGAAAATGCAAATCCGGTTGAAAGCGGATATTATACCGAAAATACAGAGGGAACATCCGGCGTTGAAAATATGGAACTGGCTGAATATATTACGGCCAACGATGTTTTTGTTGTTGGCGAAGGGGCTGATTTTGTAACCTATCAATACAAAAATGTCAGAGTTGACGAAATTTCGCCTTTGGCTTCCATGTATTGCGCCGATATCGCGTACGGAGGTTCGCCGTACCTTCGTGAAGTCAGCATGTACCATAACGGTTTTATGCGGGCTACGTTTGACTGCGTCAGCCTTGCAATCTAAAATACCATTCCCTATATTGTATTTGAAGGGAATATATTATGGCAAAAAATCTGTATGACATATTGGGCGTTGCCAAAACGGCAACGGAAGCTGAAATTAAATCGCAGTACCGCAAATTAGCGCGCAAATATCATCCCGATTTGAATAAGGACGATAAAAGCGCCGCGGAAAAGTTCAAAGAAATTTCAGCGGCGTATGATATTTTGGGCGATAAGGACAAACGTCAAAAATATGACAATAATGAAATTGACGCGGAAGGCAAACCAACCGGGTTCGGAGCCGGAGGGTTTGGTTCCGGCGGTTATGGCGCGGGAGGTTTTGGCAACGGCGGATTTAACCCCGGCGGAGGGACATACAGAACCTATACGGCAGGCGGTTTCGGAGGGGCACAAAACGGCGGCTTTGATTTTTCGTCATTGTTCGGAGAGGATATTTTCAGCCAATTCAGTAACGGCGGCGGAACGGGATTTGGCAGTGCCGGGCGCGGTGCATACCGTGCGCAGAAAGGACAGGATGCCGCATATTCGCTGGATGTGGACTTTCTTGATGCGGCCAAAGGTGCTGAAAAAAGTATTATGATGAACGGCAAACGTCTAAATGTCAAAATTCCGGCAGGAACGGCGTCCGGACAAGTCTTGCGCTTGAAAGGGCAGGGGTTTGCCGGCGTCAACGGAGGTACTGACGGTGATGCCTTGATTACGATTAATGTGCGTTCGCATCCATATTTCAGGGCAGAAGGGAAGAATATAGTTATGGATTTGCCGGTGTCGATGAAAGAAGCGGTTTTGGGTGCCAAGGTGATTGTTCCGACGATAAGCGGCAAAGTCAGCGTGAAAATACCTGCTTATTCTTCCAGCGGGGAGAAGCTGCGCCTGAAAGGCAAAGGAATTAAAACGGGAGACAGTGCCGGCGATGAAATCATCAATCTCGTTATTATGGCGCCGAAAGCGAAAGATGCGGGGTTGGAAGCTGCGTTGAACAATCTGCCTGACGAGCAGCTGAGGAGCTTTTAATGCATTTTGAGGCGTTGGAAAATTTTGAATGGTATAATGATCCCGAAAATGTACGTTTTGAAAATGATGCAATGATTATTTATGCCCGGCAGGGGACGGATTTTTGGCAGAGTGTGCATCGGGGATTTAAAAAGGATGACGGTCATTTTTTCTTTTGCCGGCAGGAGGGCGATTTTTTTCTGACGTTGAAGTGGCATTTTGACAGGCTTGAAAAATTTTCGCAATGCGGCATTATGCTGCGGATTGATGAACGCAATTGGTTTAAGGCGTCGTTAATGAATGAGAATCCGGAAAACAATGTTCTGGCGTCTTCGGTTACATCCGGCGGACATTCCGACTGGGCAGGCATAAACCTTGGTCGGGAGGTTCATGATATCTGGTATCGGCTGAACCGGGTGGGTGACGATTACATATTTTCTTATTCGCTTGACGGCATCGCTTTTGCCAAAGCGAGAATGTTTTATCTGCAAAGTTATGAGGAAGTCAAGGCGGGAGCGTATATAGCGGCTCCGAACGGCGACAATTTTTGCGCTGAACTTTCGGGGCTGAATCTTGGGGCGTAGGGGCAGAACCGATTTTGGGGCAAATGTTTTGTTTCAATTATAAAAATTTCGAGTGGCTGCAAGCGAATCTGCGATTTAGCAAAATATAAAAATATCTGTAAAAAAATAAAAAATATCCTCTTGACAATTTTTTAAATATAGTGTCTTTTGTTTTCTGATTTTAACATACATTTTAGTTGGTATTTATTTCTTTGAGGGTGATATGGCAAGAAAATGCAAGGAAGATGCCGAAAAAACCAGACAGGCAGTTCTGGAATCGGCATTGGATGTTTTTTCAGAAAAAGGATATGCTAAAGCAACGTTTGACGAAATAGCCGCCCGAGCCGGATTTACAAAAGGGGCGGTATATTGGTATTTCAGAAACAAAGCGGATTTGGTTGCGGCGCTGATTATTGAGTATGTCGGGCGCAAACGCGAAGAACTTATGCCGAATGTACCGGAGGGCAATACGTTGGAGAATCTGCTTGAATATTTTGTGTTATGGGCCGACGCCGGAGAAAAAGACTTGCGCTTTTCCCGGTTCAACCGGTTTATAATGTGCCAGATGGAATGGTCGGAGGCTGTAATTGACCGTGTTGACAGAGCCTTAGCTTTGACGAAGAATTTTCATTTAGAAAAAGTTAACCAGGTTTTGGTAGAATTAAAAGCAAAAAATGAGTTGAGAGACGATTTGGACATTAATATGATTCAGCACATTATTGTGGCGACCTATATGGGAATCGTTTTTTCGACTTTGAGCAAAAGAGCTGATTATAATGTAGCAGATATGGTTCGTGCCGGACTGGGTCTGTTGTTTGAAAGCATAAAAAGGAAATAAGGGTCGAATTACAGATGAAAAAAGTTGCAGAAATAATTAAGACAGAGAAATCAGAGGGGATAAAAATTATGAAGAAAAGTTATTTGTTTGCCGGGGCGGTCGCTTTGCTTGCGGTTGTTGCCGGATGCCATTTTTACGGACAGAAAGGGGAAGGAGCCGGAATGCCGGCGGTTAACGTTACCGTTGCCGAGGCAAAAGAAGAGGTTATAAACAATCCGAAAACGTATGTAGCGCTGGTGGAGGCGATTAACAGCGTTGACGTTGTGGCGAAGGTCAGCGGCAGTTTGGATAAGGTAAACTTTACCGAAGGCGGTTTCGTGAAGAAAGACGACCCGTTGTTTATTATTGACAAGGATACGTATCAGGCGAATTATAATCTGGCAAAAGCACAGCTGGAGAGTGCAAAAGCAAATTTGACGAAAACCGAGCGCGATTACAACCGCCAAAAACAGTTAAGTGCTAAAAATATTGCGTCCAAAGCGACATACGATACGGCAGAAAGTGCTTATCTGCAGGCAAAAGCGGCGGTTTCTCAGGCTCAGGCGCAGCTTGATCTGGCGAAAATTGATTTGGACAATACCGAGGTGAAAGCCTATATTGACGGTTATATCGGCAAAACGAAAGTTACGGTCGGAAATTACGTCAATGCATCGGCAGAACCGCTGGCGAGAGTCGTACAGATTAATCCAATCAGAATTGCCTTTTCGCTTACGGACAAGGAATTTTTGGAAATGCAAGCCGTAGGGGATAAAAATCTGAACGATTTTGTCGTTAATATTGAACTAGCGGACGGCGGAATTTTTAAAGAAAAGCTGAGCAAGGTCTTTGCGAGCAATGAAATCAATCAGGGGACGGCGACTGTTGCCGTTTATGCGGACATTAACAATGACAAAGGGCTTTTGAAACCGGGCGCTTATGTCAAGATGTTCATTACGTCGGCTAACCCGAAGAAAGGTATTGTCGTTCCTGAAGTTGCGGTTATGCAAAATGACGAAGTTTCGCAGGTATATGTTGTCAATTCCGATAATGTAGCCGTTTTGAGAAACGTTACCCTCGGAGACGCTTTTGGCGGTCAACAGGTTGTTTTAAGCGGGCTTAAAGCCGGAGAAAAAGTTATTGTCAGCGGACAGCAGAACAGAATGATGAGATCCGGTGCAACGGTTAATATTGTTGAAGCGAAATAATTAGAGGGGAACGAAGCATGTTTTCTAAGTTCTTTATTGACAGGCCGCGTTTTGCAGTGGTTATTGCCATTGTTATGAGTCTGGCCGGTTTGATTGCGATTTTTACCCTGCCGGTGGCGATGTATCCGGAAATTACGCCGCCGACGGTTTCTGTTACGGCTGACTATACCGGTGCAAGTGCGGAAACGGTGGCCAATACCGTGGCTATTCCGATTGAAAAGGAAGTTAACGGTGTTGACAATATGATGTATATGGAATCTTCTTCGTATAACTCCGGCCGTTATGAACTGACTATCAGCTTTGAAATCGGGACGGATCCGGATTTGGCGCAAGTTAAGGTGCAAAACCGTGTGGAAAAAGCGTTAAACAGCTTGCCGGACGAAGTTCAGGAACGTGGTGTAAACGTTGCCAGACGGTCTTCTGAAATTCTGGCGTTTTTGCAGGCGGTATCACCTAACGGTACTCATGACCGTAATTTTTTAAACAATTATGTTACCAACAATATTAAAAATAACCTAGGCCGTCAATACGGTGTCGGCGATGTCCATGTTATGGGCTCCGATTTGAGCATGCGTGTTTGGCTTGATGCGGATAAAATGGCGGCGTTGAATCTTCCCATCAGCGCGGTGCAGTCTGCGATTACAAGTCAAAACTATCAGCCGTCGCTGGGGTCAGTCGGCGCAGAACCGAATGACGGAACCAGCAAAATCGTATTTTCTCTGGAAACGAAAGGCCGTTTGAACGAGGCAAAAGACTTTGAGAATATCATTGTCAGGACAGAAGCAGAGGGCGGTTTGGTTCGTTTGAAAGATATTGCCAAAGTTGAAATCGGGCCGGAAAGTTATCTGACGGTTTCCGATGTCGACGGGCAGCCAAACGTTGCCATTATGTTAAACAAACTTTCCGGTGCAAATGCCCTAAAGGCGATGGAGGCGGTTAATACTGAACTGGCAAGGCTTTCCAAGTACTATCCGGAAGATTTTGAGGTAAAAATTTTCTTTGATGCGACCGAATTTATCCGGGTATCTATTGAAGAAGTTGTCTTTACACTGTTTTTGACGTTCCTGCTGGTTATTTTTGTCTGCTACATCTTTTTACAAGACTGGCGGGCGACATTGATTCCATCTATTGCTATTCCGGTTTCAATCTTGGCGACATTTGCCGTTATGCTGGCGTTGGGATATAACCTGAATATTCTGACGTTGTTCGGTTTGATTCTGGCTATCGGTCTGGTGGTGGATGATGCTATCGTGGTTGTTGAGCGTGTGCTTTATTTGATGCAGACGGAGAATCTGGAACCGAAACCGGCTTCCGAAAAGGCGATGGAGCAGGTGTCATCGGCCGTTGTGGCGACGACGCTGGTGCTGTTGGCTATTTTTGTGCCGATTGCGTTTATGGGCGGGGTTACCGGTCGTATCTATCAGCAATTTGCAATAGCTATTTCATTTGCAGTTCTGTTTTCCGGGGTTAATGCCTTGACGCTCAGCCCGGCTCTGTGCGCTACTTTGTTAAAGCCAATTCAGCCCAGGACATCGGGATTGTTATTCAGATTTGAACGGTTTATTAATTCGACGAAAAACAAATATATTAAAACGGTAGCCTGGCTGGGACGGAAAATGGCAATTATTGTTGCTTTGGTTTTGGCTTTGGCTGCCTTGAATCTCTTTTCGATAACTCACATCAAATCGTCGTTCCTTCCTGATGAAGATCAGGGCATGATTATGGCTAACATTCAGTTGCCCGAAGGTGCTGCAGGGCAAAGGACGCTTGATGTTATTGACAAGACCCGTGATATTATGAAAACCGAAGACAAAATCGAATCGGTAATGAATTTGCGCGGTTTCAGTATCTTGGCCGGACAGGGTGAAAATGTCGGGTTTAATGTTATTGCTTTGAAACCGTGGGCGCAGCGAAAAGATATTATTGATTATTCTTCCAATATCAGAGCCCGTCTGAATGCTGCATTGCAAGGAATTACCGAAGCCAATATTATGCTGTTTGAAATGCCGGCCATTCCGGGGCTGGGTAACAGCAACAGTATGGATTTGCGTCTGCAGTCGATTGAAAATTCGGATATGACGGCACTGGAAAAGACACTTAACGAGTTTTTGGTCAAGTTGAATAAGCTGCCGGAAGTTGCAATGGCATATTCAACATTTACGTCAAAAACGCCTCATGCTTATTTAGACATCAACCGTGAAAAAGCAGAGCTTCTGGACGTATCTATCGGCAATATTTATTCTACATTGCAGACATATCTTGGTTCGCTGTATGTCAATGACGTTAATATCGGAACGCAGGCGAATAAGGTTATGGTCATGGCAGATTGGAAGTACCGTAAAAACCTGGAGAGCATTAAAAACTTATATGTTCAGAGCAATACGGGAAACATGGTGCCTTTGGGCAGCCTTATTGAAATCCGGCGTGTTACTTTGCCGCGTGCAATCGACCGTTATAACCAATATGCGGCAGCAACAATTAACATCATGGCAGCAGAAGGTTCCAGTTCCGGTGCGGCCATGGAGGCAGTCGAGAAACTTGCAGACGAAGTGCTGTCCAATAAGTATGCTTATGAATGGTCTGGTATGAGTTTGCAGGAAAAGCGCAACCAAGGGCAAATCGGGTATTTGGTCGCGTTGGCTATTTTGTTTGCGTATCTGTTTTTGGTGGCTCAATATGAAAGCTGGACGATTCCGTTGTCTGTTATCCTTTCGGTTATGACAGCAATGCTTGGCGCATTTGTCGGAATGTTTGTGACAGGCTTGCCGCTTAGCATTTATGCCCAGTTGGGTTTAGTTTTGCTGGTAGGTCTGGCGGCGAAGAACGCTATTCTGATTGTTGAATTTGCAAAAGAGGAACATGAAAAAGGGGCTTCTATTGTGGATTCTGCCGTAACTGGTACGAAAGAGCGGTTTAGAGCGGTTCTGATGACGGCGCTGACTTTTATTCTGGGTGTCGTACCTTTGGTATGGGCTACCGGCGCTTGTTCCGGTTCGCGTGTAGCGGTGGGTGTTCCTGTGTTTGCCGGAATGCTTGTCGGAACATTGTGCGGGTTGGTCGTTATTCCGCTTCTGTATATAATGATACAGACGATTGTTGATCGTAATAAACGGGAAACTCAGGAATAGGGCAGGAGATAAAGGGCGGCTAATCGGAGCCGTCCTTTTTATATTGAATGAATTGTTTGGCAATAGTCTGATTATATTGTAAAGTACGGTTATGTATATTTTTTGTAAAAAGCAGAAAAAGCTTGCATTCTAAAAATATTTGTACTATCAAGTAACTTGCTTTTAGATGGTCCCATCGTCTAGAGGCCTAGGACGCGGCCCTCTCAAGGCTGCAACACGGGTTCGAATCCCGTTGGGATCACCAATTTGAAAAGAGGAAGTTTATACTTCCTCTTTTTTCGTTTTAAATCCTTATCAACAAGCCCTTTATTCCGCGCCGATTTGCCAAGTGCGCTGGTAACTGCGTTGGAAATCATCTTAAGAGATTTTCGGTCTTTGGGTAGAAAAAATGCCCAAATCTATACTTTTGTCGGAAACCTCTCTATTTTTAGTTACCATTTGCCAGTTTATTGAAAAACAAAAGTTTTCTTGATTGGTTTGCATATCCTGTTTCGCAACTTGATTACCTTACCGATTATCCCGCTCAAACTGCGGTTTACAAAAAAATAAAAAAAGTGAGAACGATTTTTCTTAAAATTGACTTGTTCTTCAGCAAAAGGAGAACAACATGACCGATTTAGAAGATTTTATGATGCTGTTTGGGCCTGAATTTAAGGCCTATTTGCAACACAAAAGTATAGATAATTTATTGCAGAAAGAACTGGATAATAAGCAAAATCCAAGCATTCATTGTGAAACGAAAGGAGTTTCCGATGATTGAGGAAGATTTAGCCAAGCTCAACACCATGAATATTAACGAGTTAAAGAAGCTTTTCTTACGCTATTTTAACGTACACCCAACCTTAAAAACCAAGGAGGCCTATATTCTTAAACTTTCTTATCGGATGCAGGAATTGGAGTTTGGCGGCTTGTCTTCGGCTAGTCGTTCCTTCTTGAGCAAAATCTCAGCCAAAGCACCAAATGTCAAAAAGGTCGCAATCGCGCCGATAGGAACCAAAATCATCAAGCAGTACAAAGGTCGTGATTATGTCATCCGTGTACTTGAAAACGGCTATGAACTAGACGGACAAAGATTTAAGAGCTTATCCGGCATGGCCAAGAAAATTACCGGTATGAAAATATCCGGCAGTGCATTCTTTGGATTTAACTTGCGAGGTAAATAATGGAAGAGCAGAAAAAAGTCAGATGTGCAATTTATACCCGAAAATCAACCGACGAAGGGTTGGATAAGGAATTTAACACCCTTGAGGCTCAACGAGAGGCCGGAGCCAACTATATTTTGAGCCAAAAGCATCAGGGGTGGGTATTGTTGGAGGAACGCTATGATGACGGAGGTTTTAGCGGTGGTAATATCAATCGTCCGGCTCTAAAAAGGTTAATTCATGATGTCGAGGCCGGTAAAATTGATATGATCGTGGTTTATAAAATAGACCGTCTCACACGTTCATTGGCTGATTTTTCTAAGTTGATTGAGGTGTTGGACAAGCACAAATGCTCTTTTGTTTCGGTAACGCAAAATTTTAATACTTATGATTCTATGGGCCGACTAACCTTAAATGTATTATTATCTTTTGCCCAGTTTGAAAGAGAAGTCGGGGCCGAACGTATTCGCGATAAGGTTGCTGCCTCTCGTAAAAAAGGAATGTGGATGGGCGGAAAAGTTCCCTTTGGTTATATGCTCGTAAACAAACATCTTGAAATTAACCCAACTGAGGCAGAGATTGTCCGCCTGATTTTTAATAAATATATCGCTTGCAAATCTGAACGCGATGTTTGTACCTTCTTAAAAGCCGGCGGATATTGCATAAATGCCCGCAAACAAAAGAATGGTACAGAACTTCCAGCTAAAGAATTTACCGTTTCAAAAATTGATTATATGCTCCGCAATCCGATTTATATTGGCAAAGTTGTCCATAAAGGCACTGTCTATGATGGTCAGCAAGAAGCGATTATCTCTAAAGAACTATGGGAACGTGTTGAAAATACAAGGCTTGGCAATCGCCATGGCAAACTAAAACCTTCTCGCGTGGTGAGAAATGCTTTACTCAAAGGAATGTTGGAGTGTGGTTGCGGCTGTAATTCCTCTATGATACCGACCAGAACCCGAAAAAAGAACCGCACCTATGAGTATTATGTCTCCTTAAAGGCAGTCAAAGAAGGCTATCAACATTGCGAATTAGGTAGTATTCCGGTCGGAGAACTTGATAAGTTTGTGTTAAGCAAAATTCAAAATATCTTAAAATCACCACTGTTGTTAAACGAACTGCTTAAATATCTCAAACCGGATATGCCGGAAATCGGTATGAATGAGTTGCTGCAAAAAACAAAAGCTCCGGAAGACTTTTTTACTTATTTATCGCAAGAGAGCCTTCGCCAAATTCTTGAACGGCTTATTTCACGCGTTATCATTTATAAGGACAAACTGGTTATCCGTTTGCTACCACTCGGGGCTCTACTGCTTGAAAAATATCAAACGGCGGATTTACAAGCATCTGAAGAACATTCTGGTTTGGCGGAGTTGGTTTATCACATCAGCTTTTCAAGAAAACGCGGTCATATGAAGGTTATCCCGGCTGAAAAAAGCCAAACAGCGGTGGATGAAACACTATTAAACGCGCTGGTCAAAGCTCATAATTGGCGCGATAAACTCGAAAACAGCGACATGTCGCTACGAGAATTAGCCCGCAAAGAAAAAGTTGCCCATGTTTATATTAGTAAAGTGATGAAGTTAACTTATCTGGCGCCCGATATTATTGATGCTATTATCGTCGGTACTCAGCCTCAAAGCCTGAAAATAAGCGATTTATTAAAATCTCCAATTCCGGCCTCTTGGTCAGAGCAGCGTACTAAATATGGGTTTAGCTCTTAATAAATCCACAACCCATATTAGAAAAGGTTTGGCTCAATAGAACTATCATTTGAAAATGTAAACCTTTCCAACATTTTGAAAGGTTTACATAAATGTATGACAAACTTTTTGACGGCATACCAGACTATGTCCGTATTACCATTTTTTCTTGTGTAAGAAAATTATCCACCTTTGCAAATTTTAATAATCACGAAGATGTTCAAGATTTGGTTCAAGAATTGCTTTTATTTTACATAGAGCATTTCTACCAACGAGAGATTCCAAGTGATGCTTATGTTGTTGCTTCCTTGCAAAACTATGCCAAAAAATTGTTAAAGACCAAGATGCGTGAGCCTTTTGGTCTTTTTGTTTATCTGGACGATGAAGAGGAATACATTTCTATTAGTTCCGAAGACAACTATGAACAAAGCGAGTTAAAAGCGCTGGTAAAGAAAGCCGAGCAAAAACTTAGCCCGCGTGAAATATTGGTTTTGGATATGATATTAGAGGACAAAACATTAGAGGAGATTACGCATAAAATCCATATTTCCAAAAATACAATCTATAAAATTTTTGAGAAATTGAAAAAAGTTTAAAAAAGTGAGAACGATTTTTTTCAATTTTGACTTGTTCTTTGCGTAAGACAATTTTAACGGAGGTTTTTATGCAATACACAAAGAACAAACCTATCTTTGAGACAATCCGACGAGTGCCGGTTTTAGCCCTTTTAGAGTTGGAAGAAAAACAACTAAACTATTTGGAAAAAGAAATCAACCGCGAAGTTCAAAGGGCAAAGTTGGCATTGAAATGGGTTCAAGGCATACGGCGCATCAAGAAAAGTTTAGGAGGTCAAAATGGATAAAAAGAAAAGTTTTATCGTGTTCGCGCCGGAGTTTTTGGCCTTGTCCAATCACCTTAACTTAAAACAGCGCGGAGAGTTAATGACTGCCCTGTGTGAAATGGTTTTGTACGGTGAACCCATGAAACCCATATCTCAAGAAATCAGCAAAGCCTATGATTTTATGGCCGAGAGCATTAAAGACAATTTCTCAAAATATGATGCGGTTTGCGAAAAACGGCGAGCAATAGCAACCAAAGCCGCCAGCAAACGCAGAGCAAATGCCGAGCAAAAGCAAGCTGAAAAATCGGCAAATGCCAAGCTTAATGAGGATGAAGATGATAATGAAAATAAACATGAAGATGATTTAAACAAAAAAATAAAGAAGGAAATAAAAGAAAAAACTAACAAAAAAGAAAGTTCATATCTTGCCGATGTTCCAAGTTTGGAAGATGTGAAGATTTATTGTGCCGTTCGTGGCTTGAAAAACATCAATCCGCAAGAATTTTACGATTATTACACAGCAAAGCAGTGGAAAACAGGGAACAAACCGATAACCGACTGGCAAGCTAAAGTCATTAAATGGGCTAAGGGAGATGAAGGATTGAATTCATTTTCGCCCATTGGCGATTGTTTCCGTCTGCCGAAATTAGCTCGGCAAGGAGGTGTTCAATGACAAATTTAACCCTTGATGACATCAAAATGCGAATTGAATCCGCGGTTTATGTAATGAAACTCCTGCCGCCGGTAAAAGTTCAAGGCTACCACTCCACTATGCCGGATATTATCTATACACCGCAAGAAATCGCCTTTATGGATAGAAAACCGATAAAAATACGTCCGACAACGGAACAAATTACCCAAATGGACGAGGTCTTGGAATGGTTGGAAGTGTTGGAACCTTGGGAAAGAAAGCTAGTGTGGAAACGCGGTGCTAGAATCCCTTGGAAAGTCTTGAGCTATGAGTTCGGCCTCCACCGCAGCAACCTCAGCCGCCACTACGAAAAAGCATTAATTAAAATTTGGAGTAAAATAATTAATAACTTGAAAAGTTAAGTTATATTCTGTAAACTTTGAAAGGTTATTTTTTCCTGGACATATAAAATTAGATTTTCTATAATACAGGAAAAGTAACATAGAGGCTAAGATGAAAATGCGAAAATTTTATTTTATAGATTTATTTGCAGGCTGTGGCGGGTTGTCATTGGGCTTGATTAAGTCTGGTTTTTCAGGGATATTTGCGATAGAAAAAAATAAAGATGCATTTGCAACACTATCTTTTAATTTACAATCTGATAAAATCAAAAATGGATATTCTTGGCCTCGTTGGCTCCCTTGCCAGAATATGACAACGTCAGATCTACTCAAGAATTATCAGACAGAATTAAAGAAAATGAATGGCAAAATAGATGTCATTGCAGGAGGTCCTCCCTGTCAAGGATTCTCTTTTGTGGGATTGCGAAATCCTAACGATCCAAGAAATAGATTGACAGAAGAATATATTGAAATTGTTTCTTTAGTAAGACCTAAGCTCTTGTTATTGGAGAATGTTAAAGGTTTTCAGGCTGCTTTTAAAAAAGAGAATGCAGGAATTATGAAACAGCCGTATTCTGAATATGTAACTAAAAAGTTAGAAGAATTGGAATATAAAGTATTTAAAAAAGTGCTTCCGGCATCTCAATTTGGTGTACCTCAGCCAAGACCTAGATTTGTTATGATTGCAATACGTCAAGATATTGCTGCAGAATTAGATTTAACTTCAATATCTAATGATGATTTCTATAATCAAATAATCGAATGTGCGAATGATTTTAAGAAAAAATATAATATAAATCATAACTTTACGCCACTAAGAGATGCTATAGGTGACTTAGAAATTGCTAAACATTCTTTAAAGCCTTGTGTGGATTGTGCTGGATTTCAACAAATATCTTATAAACAGCCTAAAAAAATGAATCCTTATTTATCTTTTATTAGGAAGGGCTGTGTTGCGAATTATGAGCCTAATAGCCTAAGAATTCCTAACCACAAACAAGAGACAATAAATAAATTTTCTTACATTTTATTAAAAGCTCAAAAAGGACAAACGCTATCTAAAGAATTGCGTGAAAAATTTAATGTAAAAAAGCAATGCTTTACAGTTCTTTCTCCAGATAAATTGTCCACAACTACTACAACTTCTCCTGATGATTGTATCCACTATTCAGAGCCAAGAGTGCTAACAGTTAGAGAGAATGCGCGTATTCAATCTTTTCCTGATTGGTTTGAGTTTAGAGGAAAATATACTACAGGAGGTCTTTTGAGAAGAGAAGATTGTCCACGCTATTCTCAGGTTGGTAATGCCGTTCCTCCTATGATGGCAGAGATTATTGGTAATTTTTTAATAAGTTTATTGAAAGAGATTAAATGATGGAACAAGAACATTTTATTGTTAATACTAGAGTAAAAGATATATTGGGTAGGGAGCTAATTAATAATGATAATATTGCCATCATTGAATTGATAAAAAATGCCAAAGATGCTGCCTCTTGTATGGTAGATGTAAGTTTTGAAAATCCAGAATCATTGGAAAAAGGAGTGATTAAGATTAAAGATTTTGGCCATGGTATGACTTATGATGATATTGTCAAAAAATGGTTGAATATGGGGTTTTCAGTAAAAAGAGCTGCTAACGATAAAAAAATATATGCTGGTAATAAGGGAATTGGAAGGTTTTCCTGTGATCGTCTAGGAAAAAAGCTCGATTTATATTCAACAGCAAATGGTAAAGATGGGTGGCACCTTATAATCAATTGGGAAGATTTTGAAAAAGATGGAATTAATATAGAATTAGGTAGTATTCCAGTAAAACTTCAAAGCTGCTCTCAGGAAAAACTTCAAGAAGTTTTTGATTGTATTGATATTCAATCTGGAACCCTATTGGTTATTTCAAATTTACGAAGAACATGGGATGTAGATGATTTAATGAAATTAAGGACAGAACTTGAAAAATTTACTGTTTCTTCGACGATAGATAATAATACTTTTGATGTTTGTATTAATGTATATGGGGTAGATAAATGGAATGCAAATCTTAATGGTATAGTCCAAAATAAAATTTTTGAATCATTGACATTAAGAACACCTTCTATTCATTCCATAATAGATGAAGAAGGGGTTTATATTGAGACAACTTTAAAATTGGATGGAAGAGATATTTTTACATTAAAAGAGAAAAATACTTTTTCTTTACTAAA